>Ga0256405_10000298_pt1 | contig 165430 bp, 137 predicted proteins | sample RumenRJG_02DNA_FD_189096 | JGI IMG/M metagenome (GOLD analysis project Ga0256405, IMG submission 189096) | Bovine rumen microbial communities from Lethbridge, Alberta, Canada - RJG_02 | ecosystem: Host-associated > Mammals > Digestive system > Stomach > Rumen | place: Canada: Alberta...
CATTCTATCCAAATAATGAATCTTTCCCATTTCAAGAGAATGGTGATGACGGAGGTGATTTGCCTTTTTAAAGCCTATGGAAATAGAAAATACTCATATAAGTAAAGTGATGGGCGGATATCGTGAGTCTACTGGCAAAGACATCATTGCAACGGGCATTGCTGAATTAGACAAGCAGATTGAAGGCTTTGGGATGGGTGAACTTGTTACATTGTTGGGATATCCTGGTGATGACAAAATGTATGCAGCCGTTCGCATTATGAGTTATCAGGCTGTTGATAATGACACCCCCTCAGCATACTTTTGTACAAGGGAAACGCCAGAGATTATCGCTCGCAGACTATTATGTTATCGTTGTAGTACGCTACCTAATCGGATGCTCGAATATGAAATGCTTGGTGAACCGCATGAATGGAAACAATGGATGGATGAAAACAAAAAGAAAGTGCAAACAGCGCCAGTTTATTTGTACCCAAACGAGCATTTGTCTATTGATGATATTTGCGAGCAATGCTGTTCGTACGCCAAGAGTGGTGTAAAAGTAATTTATATTTATTGCGATAATGAAGCCATTAAGAATGATGCGGTATGTAAACTAAAAGCGTTAGTCAGCAGGTTATATATTGCTATTGTACTTATGATAGATGTGTTAGGAACGCGTTATGGTATCGACGATCAACAACCTTGCCTCCAAGACTTGTCATGGTGTCAATTAGACGAATATAGCGATATGGTTATTGGATTCTTGAACTGCGACTCTTTTGGCTATGTCAGTGAAGAGGGCATAGATATAAAAGGAAAGATGAGAATCAAGGTGGTAAAAGACAGACACAACAAGCAAAATGCCCATTTCTATCTCAATTACTTGGGGTTTATTATGAAGCAGTTTGCAGAGCCATCAACTATATCTGATTCTCCTGCAGAATCAACTGCTCAATTATCGGTTTTATTTCTGGAATGTCCGTAACAATGGTCTCCCATAGTTGGTCTGGGCGAATCTTATAGTAACCATGTACCAAGACGTGGCGCATACGTTCTATGTCTGCCCAGTTCAATTCGGAATGAGTGTCACGGAATTCATGAGTCAACTTATAAACGGCCTCACCGATAATCTCGACATGCTTCACCAAACCGAAATAGACAACAGGATCAGACTTGGCATCTTCCAACGTGTGATGTTCCTTGTAATTTATCAGCACATTGATAGCTTCAAGCATGTGGTTTAACCGCTCGATATCTCTAATCTCTTCTCTCATAGATTAATTTCTTGTCGCGATTTGCTGATTCAATGGCAAAGGGAAGCAGACAACCGTCTTCTATTAAGTCGATGCGTCGGCCTGTGCTCTTTTCCAATTCGCCCATCATGTGCGAGATGGTAAGCAAGGAAATACGTGCATTCTTATCGTATTCCACAAGTATGTCCACATCAGAATCCTCTGTTTCTTCACCCCGGGCAAAAGAACCAAAGAGCCATGCTTTCAAAACGGGTTGGGTCTTGAAGTATTCAGCGATTTTTTCTGTAATGGCTTCTGTACTCATCTTGCTGACAGTTATAATTTCAGAGTGCAAATATATGGAATAATTCTTTATGTTCCAAGTTTTTTAGAGAAAAATGCAGATAGCCCGCCTGAAAAAGTTGTGAGGCATCACAGAAAGACAGGCTATCTGGAGAAAAGAACAATACTGACAGTTGACAGATGACAGTTATTGTTTTCAAGTGCGCGCTATTTCACGATGACCTTTACGTTGTCCTTGCGGATGTTGGTGCAATTGGTGAATGAGGCATCCTGACGGGCGATAATCGTGATATTCTTCAGATTGATGTTGTCCATTGGCATTTCGGGGAGGCCGTTGAACTCCATGGCACGGCCTGCGCCGTTGCAGACGACGTTCTGAATGTCGATGTTGCGGAAGATGGGCGTGGTCTCGTCGACAGGCTTCTTCGTGGTGTTATCGGGCTTATCGCCGTCGGCAATCATCTCGGCCACCGACTTGCCGCCATAATACATGTTGAAGGTGATGGCGTCGGTCTTGATGTCCATCATCGAGATGCCGTCGATAAAGATGTTCTCCACGATGCCGCCACGGCCACGGGTAGACTTGAAGCGCAGGCCGACATCGGTGCCGAGGAACTGGCAGTTCTGCACCTTGAAATTGCGCACGCCGCCACTCATCTCGGATCCCACGACGAAACCGCCGTGACCAGCAAAGACGGTACACCCGCTCACCACGACATTCTCACAGGGCACACCGCGACGGCGGCCATCGGCATCCTTACCGCTCTTGATGCAGATACCGTCATCGCCTGCATCGAACTTGGAATTAAGGATCAGCGCATTCTTGCACGACTCAAGGTCGAGGGCATCGCCGTTCTGGGCATAGCTGGGATTACGGGCCAGCACATTGTCGATGATGATGTTCTCACACATGAGCGGATGGATATTCCACGCGGGAGAGTTCTGGAAGATGACGCCCTGGAGCAGCACGTTCTTGCAGCCGACGAGGCTGATCATGACTGGGCGGAGGAAACGGTGGATGGCCTCAAACTCGGCATCGGTCTTGGCGGTAGGCACATTAAGGTCAGCACCCTCATGCCCCTTGGCATAGCTGGCAGTGGGAGCCCAATAGTCGCCTGGCATCACCACGCTGCCTGGAACAGCCAGCAGCTGTTTCCAATGGCTCTCGCTGACCTTGGCCTTCTTGACGGGGCGCCAATACTGACCATTGCCGTCGATGACACCCCGACCTGTGATGGAGATATTCTCAGCACCATTGGCTGACAGCGGTGACTGACAGCGACGGGTGTCGAGCCCCTCGAAGGAGGTCTTGATGATCGGATAGAGCGTCTCGTCAGCAGCAAACTGGATGACGGCACCCATCTCGAGATGGAGGTCGATATTGCTCTTCAGTACGATGGGCCCCGTGAGCCACACGCCGGCAGGCACAATCAGATGACCGCCGCCCTGCTGCGTCAGAGTCTCGATGGCTTTGGCAAAGGCTTCGGTAGAGAGTCTGCTGCCCGTAGCATCAGCCCCGAAATCGCTGAGACACACTTTTGTGTCTGGAATGGCTGGCGCCTTCAATTCGGGCATGGCGAAGGGCAGATTCTGCGTGTACTTCTTATAAGGGTTCTCACAGTTTCCACAGTGGGAAGAGTGCTGGGCGAAGGCGTTCATCGCGAAGGCGATGAAGACCATCAGAGTAGCGAGTTTTTTCATTTGCATATTTGTTTTAGTCATTCATTTGTATTTCTTGTAAGGGGACCATCACGAAATCGCGCTGCTGCATCAACGGATGGGGAATCTTAAGATCGGGTTCATCGATGTGGAGATCGTCGTAGAGCAGGATGTCGATATCGATGGTTCGGTCTTGATAGGTGCCGCCCTTATGGCGGCGCCCCAGTTCACGCTCTATCTGCTGAGTGGCGCGCAACACCCCTCGTGGGGTGCGCCGCGTCTCGCAGAGGATGACACCATTGAGAAAACGATTGGCAGACTGAAAGCCCCAGGGCTCGGTCTCTATCAACGACGACTGGCGGAGCACTGCCCCCACCCGCTCGCCAATGAGGCGGATGGCTTCGGCTATCAGCTGCCGACGGTCGCCCAGATTACTCCCGAGTCCCAGATATACGTGATGCATCAGTCGTCGAGTATCAGCAGGGCATCGCCATAGCAGCCGAACTTGTACCCGTTCTTGACTGCCTTCTTGTAGGCCTCATAGACCAGGTCGTAGCCACCGAAGGAGCACTGCGTCATCATCATCGTGGACTCAGGATGGTAGAAGTTTGCCACGAGGGCATTGGAGAGGCCGAACTCATAAGGCGGGAACATGAACTTGTTGGTCCAACCCTCGTACTCCTTCAGGAGTCCGTCGGTACCCACAGCCGTCTCCGTAGCACGGGCGGTGCTGACACCTACGCAGCAGACACGACGACCTGCCTCCTTGGTCTTATTGACCAGCTCGCAGGCTTCGCGCGGCACGAACATCTGCTCGGATGACATCTTATGCTTGGTGAGGTCTTCCACCTCGATGGGATCGAAGCTGCCCAATCCGCAATGGAGAGTGATGAAGGCGAAGTTGATGCCTCGGATCTCCATGCGCTTCATCAGTTCGCGGCTGAAATGCAGACCTGTGGCCGGAGCGGTCACCGCACCCTCCTTCTTCGCATAGATCGTCTGGAAATACTCCATGTCGTCCTCGTTGGCAGGACGGCGGTCGATGATATATCGCGGCAGGGGGGCTGCGCCGAGGGCGAAGAGTTCGCGCTTGAACTCGTCGTGGGGGCAGTCGTAGAGGAAGCGCAGGGTGCGGCCGCGGCTGGTGGTGTTGTCGATGACCTCGGCCACCATGGGGCCGTCGTCCTCGAAGAACAGTTTATTACCAATACGGATCTTACGTGCGGGCTCTACCAGCACGTCCCACAGGCGGAGATCGGGATTCAACTCGCGCAACAGGAACACCTCAATCTTGGCATCGGTCTTCTCCTTGGTGCCGTAGAGACGGGCGGGGAACACCTGGGTGTCGTTGAAGATAAACGTGTCGTCCTCGTCGAAATAGTCGAGGATATTGCGGAAGTCGAGATAGACGGGGTTGCCTTCCTCATCCTTGAGATCCTCGCCATTCTCATCTTTCTTGGTCATTTCGATCGTGCCGCTCTTGCGGTGGACGACCATCAGACGGCATTCATCACGGTGGAAAGTAGGTTCAAGGGCAACCTGCTCTTCTGGTAACTTAAACTTAAACTGTGATAATTTCATTCTATATAATTCTGATTACGTATTTAAATTCTGTTCGAGCCACTGGGGGAAATCATCGAAGGTGAGACAGTCCTCCAGACGGACATCGCCCACGCGGGTTCGGCAAAGTGCCGTCAGATGGGCACCGCTGCCCAAAGCCTCGCCGATATCGCGGGCCAAAGAGCGGATATAGGTGCCTTTGCCACAGACAACGCGGATGGACAGCTGCATCGTCTCGGGGTTGAAATCGACCAGCTGGATATCGTCGATATGGATATCCTTCGGCGCCAGAGCCACCTCCTGCCCCTTACGCGCTAACTCATAAGCCCTGTCGCCAGCCACCATGCAGGCGGAATAGACTGGCGGCACCTGTTTGATATCACCAACAAACTGCGGGAGCGTCTGCTCAATCAGTTCGCGGGTGATATGACTGGTGGGATAATGCTCGTCGACCTCATGCTCGAGGTCGAAGCTGGGTGTGGTGGCTCCGAGCTGCAGGGTGGCGGTGTACTCCTTGGTGTGGAGCTGCAGACGCTCGATCTGCTTGGTGGCCTTACCCGTACAAAGGATGAGGACACCCGTGGCCAGAGGGTCGAGCGTGCCGGCATGACCGATCTTCACCCGTTTGACGCCCAGTCGCTTGGAGAGGACATAACGGATATGGGCCAAAGCTCCGAAGCTGGTCATCCGATAGGGTTTGTTGATATAGATATAAGCTCCTTCCTGGAAGTTCATCATACTAACTGATAGATCAAGACTGCGAGACCGACGATGGCGCAATAGATGCCGAAGTAGAGCAGTTTGCCCTTCTTCACCACGTTGATCATGAGCTTACAGGCGAAACAGCCTGAAAGGAATGCTGCCAGGAAGCCGACACAGAGCGCGAAGGTGCTGATGTCGCCCATGACGGCCTCGCCCTTGGCTGCCTTCATGATATCCAGCAGGGCCTCGCCGAGGATCGGCGGGATGACCATGAGGAACGAGAACTGGGCCAACTTCTCCTTCTTGTTGCCGAGCATAAGACCCGTGGCGATAGTGGAGCCGGAACGCGAGAGGCCGGGCATGACGGCACAGGCCTGGGCCACACCGATGACAAAGGCATCCCACAGGGAGATGTGCTCTTTCTGACGGGGCTTGGCGAAATAGGAGAAGATGAGCAGCACGGCTGTCACCAGCAGCATCGCGCCCACTACCAGCAGTCCGGAGCCGAAGGCTTCCTCGACCTTGTCCTTGAAGAACAGACCCACAATACCGACGGGAATCATCGATATGAGGATATTAAATACGTATTTAGTCTCGTCGTTGATCTGCCATTTGAACAGACCTTTCAAGATCCAGTCGATCTCCTTCCACAGCATGACGAGTGTGGAAAGTACCGTTGCCACGTGAACGGCGACGGTGAACATCAGGCTCTCCTCGGCCTCGATTCCAAAGAAGTGGGAGGCAATGGCCAGATGGCCGCTGGAACTGACTGGGAGATACTCCGTCAGTCCCTGGAGGATTCCCAGAATTAATGCTTCAATCCAATCCATTATACTATTTCGATTTACTTATGATTTTGGTTTATGAATGATGGCGTAGATCATAGATACAAACCCGAAGAGGCAAACGATGGGGGCCACCTTGGTGCGACGGGTACTGAAGATGTCGGGCTCGAAGGTGGTGTCTGTCGTATTAGGACCTACCATCAGCAGGAAACCGATAATGACGATCACCATCCCCACTCCCAGCAGAATGAAATTGATCTTGTCGAATGCAAAATTCCTCTTATCCATATTATATTTCAATCTTCAATTTTCAATATTCAATTAAATCTTATACAGCTCGCCCGGAGTCATCCGCAGGAACTTGTTGACGGAGATGTAACAGCAGATGCTGGTGATGATGACACCAAAGAGCAATACTGCCACACCCGTGATCAGCAACTCGCGCCAAGTGATGATGGTCATCAGGTTGGGTTCATAGTAATAAAGCCCATACACACAGGCTCCCAGCACAGCGATGGCGATGATGGCAGCCACGATGCCGACAACCAGACCCTGGCGCATGAAAGGACGGCGGATAAAGCCCCACGAGGCACCCACCAGCTTCATCGTGTGGATGATAAAACGACGGGAATAGACATTCAGCCGCACCGTATTGCTGATCAGCGTGAACGAAACAAACGTGAGCAGCGAGGCTATCACCAGCAGCAGGATGTTCATCTTGGCCAGATTACGATTCACGCTGTCCATCAGATCCACCTGATAAGCCACATCGTTAACCTTCGGATTCTTCCGCAGTTCCTTGGCTATCCACCTGAGGGAGTCGCGGTTGGCATAGTCGGACTTCAGCTGCAGTTCGAGCGTGGCCGAGAAAGGATTCATACCCAGGAACTCCGAAGGATCGGATCCCATGGCTTCAGACTGTTCCTTCAATGCCTGTTCACGACTGATGTAATCGATGTTACGGGAATAAGGTCTGTGGTAGAGGTCGCGACACAACAGCTTTGCATCGTTGACACTGACTTCATCATTCAGCATCACCGTTACCGTCAGATTCTCCTTGACCCATTGCGAGAGATTGTGGGAGGTAAGTACCGAGAATACCACCATGCCCAACAATACCAAGACCATCGAAGTGCTGATGCAAAGCGTCATCCACTGCACACCTCGACGGCTGCCAGTCTTTTTTTTGCGTTTTCTCATTAGTTTTACGTACGTAATCTTTGAATTCGGCTGCAAAGATACTATATTTTTTTTGCAAATCCAAAAAAAATCGTAACTTTGCGCCCTGTTATGAGTACAATTATCTATCCATCGCCTATCTTCGGCCCTGTTCATAGCCGCAGACTAGGCATTTCGCTGGGCATCAACCTGCTGCCTGCCGATGGCAAGGTATGCTCCTTCGACTGTATCTATTGTGAATGTGGCTTTAACGAAGACCACCGCCCGTCGCTCCCCCTCCCCACCCGTGAGGAGGTGGCAGAGAAACTGGAACAGAAACTGCAGGCAATGGTCGAGGAACAGCAGTTGCCGGATGTATTGACATTCGCAGGCAATGGCGAGCCCACCTGTCATCCGCATTTCGCAGAAATCATCGCAGACACCATCCGTCTGCGCAATCAGTATTGCCCGAAGGCAAAAGTCAGCGTACTGAGCAACTCGACGATGATTCACCGCCAGGCAGTACACGACGCGCTGATGCTAGTGGACAACAACATCCTGAAACTCGACACCGTCGACCCAATATATATAAATAAGGTGGATCACCCTAACGGCACTTACGATGTGAACACCATCATCGAGCGGATGAAGGCATTCAATGGCCACCTGATCATCCAGACGATGTTTATGCGCGGTGAATGTAACGGGGAGAGCGTCGACAACACGGGTGAGGCATACGTTGCCCCCTGGCTGGAGGCCGTCAAGGACATCAAGCCCCAGCAGGTGATGATCTACACCATCGACCGCGAGACGCCCACCCAAGGTCTGCTCAAGGCCACCCACGAACAACTCGACCAAATACGCGACCGCGTCATCGCTGCCGGCATTCCCTGCACGGCCAGTTATTAACTAATAATCCCTGCCAGTTGGCAGGGATTATTGGTTTACTTACACATGATGCCGCGCTTCGTACCTTCCAGGAACTTGATGATGTTCTGAATCTCAGGGCCATCGGGCACCTGATCCTTGATCTGATTGATTACATCGAACACACTCGTCTTTCCGTGGAAGAGCAGACGGTAGGCATTGGCGATATGCTTCTGCACCTTCTCGTCGATTGCCGCTAACTTCATCACCGTAGAGTTAGGCCCACCGTAAGCCATCGGGTTACCACCGGCAATGACGTAAGGAGGCACATCGTGAGAGAAGGCGCAACCAGCCTGGATCAGCGAGAGGTCGCCTGCACGGGTATTGGCATTCTGGATGGCGCCACTGGAGAAGATGACACCATTGCCGATCTCGCAGTCGCCTGCAATCTTCGTACCATAGCCAAACACGCAGTTATTGCCGATCACCACATCGTGGCTGATATGAGTTCCTTCGAGCAGGAAATTCTCGTTGCCGATCTTGGTGACGCCATCACGGTTGGTACCACGGTTGATGACTACATTCTCGCGGATGACGTTGTTGTCGCCAATCTCCACATACGACTTGGCTCCACGGAAATTGAAATCCTGCGGCAGCGCAGCTATCACACTACCCTGATGGATCTTATTATTCTTTCCTATACGCGACCCGTCGCAGATGCTGACGAAGGGGAAGATGATACAATTGTCGCCGATCACCACATCGTCCTCGATATACACGAAGGGGAATATCTTACAGTTATTGCCTATTTTCGCCTTTGGAGAGATTTCGGCCTTTGGACTGATTTCACTTGCCATAATTCATACGTTTTAGTTTGCACCACCACCAAGGGCCTGGTACAAGTTAACTACTGCTTGCATTTTATTGAACTGATCAGTTACCTCGGCAATCTCAGCATTGAGCAGGTTGCTCTGGGCAGAGATCACCTCAAGATACGTGGTGTTGCTCGATGACTCCATCAGTTTCTTGGTATCCTCCACATTCTTTGTCATGACCTTCACGCGCTTGCCGTCGAGCTCAGCCTTCTCGGCAGAGGCATTATATGACACGAGGGCATTCGACACCTCGTTGCCTGCCTTCAGCACGGCGTTCTGCCAGTTATTGTAAGCCTGCTCATACTGTGCCTTAGCCACCTTCAGACCTGCAACGATTTGACCATGCTGGAAGATAGGCTGCACCAGCGAGCCTACAGCAGAGAGGAGCCACTTGCCTGGATTGATGACAGCACCGCCGGCACTATTGGTAAAGGCTGCTGTGGCCGTCACCGTGATGTTGGGATAGAAACGGCTACGGGCCGTCTCCACATTGTAGAAGCACTGGGCCAGTGACATCTCGGCATAATGAACGTCAGCACGATTGTTGAGTAGCTGGATACCGACACCTGCTGCCAGTTCTGTAGGCAGACTCTGATTTGCAAACGAGCCTCGCTGAATCGTCTGTCCCTGCTGGCCAATGAGCAGTGACAGGGCATTCTCACTCTCGCGGATCTGACGAAGCAGATCGACCTTCTGCGCCTGAACACTATAGTAGGCAGCTTCAGCACTCTGCACAGCCGTAGAACGATAGCCAACGCGATTCTCGTGCATAAACTGCATCTTCTCCCATGTCTCCTTCGTCAGTTGTTCCATATCGGTGACAATCTCTACTTGACGGTCGAGCATCAGCAGGGTATAATACAGATTGGCGATTCCAGAGATGATATTACACTTCACCACCGTCTGATAGTCCTTCGTGCCGATGAGCTGCATCTGGGCAGAACGCTTGACAGAGAGCAGATTGCCGAAGAGATCGAGATTCCAGCTGGCACTCACAGGAAGTTGATAGGTCTTCGAGGCCTTAGAGCCATCAAAAGAAGCAATCGTTCCCTGTGGCGTGAGGGTGAGAGAGGGCAGGAATGCCAGACGGGCTACCGTCAGGGCAGCCTCCACCTGTTTCACATTCAGAGCGGCATTCAGCAGGTCTGGATTGTTGTCGAGTCCCTGCTGGATGAGTGTCTGCAGCTGAGGATCCGTGAACACGCTGCGCCAAGGCATATTGCCGAACGACGTAGTGTCTGTCACAGCAAGGGTATCCGTCAGAGAAACGGGGTCGCGCACGATACCGTCAGCTTTCACCTCAGGACGCTCATATTTGTTGTAGAGTCCGCAACTCGACAGCAGAAGAAGCAAGCCTCCTCCGACTCCCCTCCAAAGGGAGGGGGCGATATGCTTCCACACCTTATTTATCATATTTCTTTTCATATCACCTATTTATTTCTTATTTCTCCAATTCAAAATCGACAGGTCTCGCATGCGCATACTGTGACAACTCAGCTGCTACATCCTCGTTCTCCTCATCCTCGAACTTCAGCGGTGAAATCTTCTCCTGTATAGACTGGAAGATAACAAACAGCGTAGGCACGACGAAGAGCTGGAGGATAGTACCGATGAGCATACCGCCCACGGCTGCAGCACCCAGCGTCTGGTTACCGTTCTTACCCACACCCGAGGCGAACATCATCGGCAACAGACCGATGACCATTGCCAAAGAAGTCATCAGGATAGGACGCAGACGGGCAGCAGCACCCAGCACGGCCGACCATGAGATGGCCATACCCGTCTGACGGCGCTCCAGGGCGAACTGTACAATCAGGATGGCATTCTTAGCCAACAGACCGATCAGCATGATGAGCGAGATCTGCATGTAGATATCGTTGGCGTGGCCGAAGAGCTGCGTGAAAAGGAAACAGCCGGCCAGACCGAAAGGCACGGAGAGCACTACCGACAGCGGCAGGATGTACGACTCGTACTGGGCCGACAGAATCAGGTAGATGAAGATAAAGCACAGCAGGAAGATGATAGCCGTAGAGTTTGTGGCCTTGGCTTCCTCACGTGTCAGACCCTGATAGTCGTAAGTATATCCTGTAGGCAGCATATCGGCAGCCACTTCCTGTACGGCCTTGATAGCCTCACCCGAAGAGTAACCGTCGGCTACAGTGGCTGTCACCGTGATAGAGGTGAACAGGTTGAAACGGTTGATGTTCGACGGGCCATAGACACGTTTGACGTTACAGAACTCCAAGACAGGAGACATGCCCGCAGACGTGCGTACATATATACTATTAAGAGACTCCAGCGTCTGACGGGTCTCAGGCAAACCTTGAATCATCACACGGTAAAGCTTACCGTAGGCGTTGAAGTTAGAGGCATAGAGACCACCATAGTAACCCTGCAGCGTGCTAAGTACCGTAGAGGGGGAAATGCCGCTCTGCTTACACTTGGCCACGTCTACCGACACCATATACTGGGGATAGTTCGGGTTATAGGATGTCTGGGCAGTCTGAATCTCCGGACGTTTGTTGAGCTCTGCCAGATAATCCTTTACGATGTTATAGAACTTTGTCAGATCACCACCAGTACGGTCCTGCATCACCAGTGAGATACCCGAGTTGGCAGAGAAGCCAGGAATCATAGGCGGTGCAAAGGCCAATATCTGGGCATCCTTGATATGAGCCGTCTTGATGAATATCTGAGCAATGACACCTGTGGCATCATAAGGATTAAGGAAGAATCGATAGATACCGTCGCCCTGCCACAAGCCACTGAGTTTCCACCAGAAACCTTTCTGACGCTCGGAGAAGGGTTTCAGTTTGATGATAAACGTAGCCTGATCGGAACCAGCACCAGCGATGAAGTTGTAACCCTGAATCTGTTCACGGCTCTGGATAGCCGGATCTGCCCCGAGAATGGCATCCACCTCATCGATAATCTGACGTGTACGAGCCACAGAAGTAGCTGGCGGCATCGAGACAGTACAGAACACAGTACCCGTATCCTCATCAGGCACAAGACCCGACTTCGTGGTAAACATCGTCACGCCCAGCACAACAGCACCTGCGACTACCGCCAAGATAATGGCTACAGGCTTACGCACCAGTTTCTCCAAGATATTCTTGTATTTATTGGTCGTAGTGGTGAATGCAGTATTGAAAGCAGCATGGAAACGGTCAATACGCGACATCTTATTCTCATGCCCCTCTTTGTCGTGAGGTTTCAGGAAGATGGCACACAGAGCCGGCGACAGCGTCAAGGCGTTCAAGGCAGAAATCAAGATAGAGACAGCCATCGTCACACCGAACTCACGGTAGAACGTTCCGCTGGTACCTCCGATAAACGACACAGGCACGAACACTGCCGCCATCACCAGCGTAATGGAGATAATGGCACCTGAAATCTCATTCATGGCATCGATAGAGGCTGTCAGCGGTGACTTGTAGCCCTGATCCAACTTGGCATGTACGGCCTCAACCACCACGATAGCATCATCCACCACGATGGCGATAGCCAACAGCAAGGCGGAAAGTGTCAGGAGGTTGATGGAGAAGCCCATCACGCTGAGGAAGAAGAAGGTACCCACCAGAGATACTGGCACAGCTATCAGCGGGATCAGCGTAGAACGCCAGTCCTGCAGGAATATGTAAATCACGATGAACACAAGGAACAGCGTGAAGAAGAGCGTGAACACCACCTCCTCAATAGAAGCATAGAGGAACTCAGTCACGTCATAGTTGATCTTATAGATCATACCCGGCGGGAAGAGCTTGGCCTGCTCCTCCAGCTCGGCCTTCACCTGTTTGGCAATCTCGTTGGCATTAGAACCCGCAATCTGCTGAACCATACCCATTACAGAGGGGATATTGTTGTTCTTCATCGACACAGAATACTGCTGTCCTCCAAGTTCGATCTTCGCCACATCCTTCAACTTCAGTGTTGAACCGTCAGCCCTGCTCTGTATGATGATATTGCCGAACTCCTCAGCAGACTTCAGTCGTCCCGTATAGCGCATGGCATATTCATAAGCCACATTCGACTGCTCACCCAGCGTACCAGGAGCGGCCTCAATGTTCTGCTCAGCCAGAACGCCAGAGATATCAGACGGCATCAGACCGTACTGCTTCATCACGTCGGGCTTCAACCAGATACGCATGGAGTATGTTTTCAGACCAGGCGACTGCACATCACCTACACCCTGAATACGCTTGATGGCGGGTATTATATTAATATTATTATAGTTCGTCAGGAACTCGTCGTCGTATCGTCCGTCGGATGTCAATGTGAACATCAGCACCTGAGAGGTCTGACGCTTCATCACCGTCACACCGATACGGGTAACCTCAGCAGGCAGCAAAGCCTGAGCCTGCTGCACACGGTTCTGCACATTCACAGCACACATATCGGCATTCATACCTTGACGGAACAGAACCTGGATCTGCGCAGATCCTGAAGAAGCAGACGAGGAGATATAGTCCATTCCTTCCACACCGTTGATACTCTCCTCAAGCGGAACGATGACGGAATTCTTCACAGTCTCAGCATCGGCACCAGGATAGCTGGTATATACCACAACGGTAGGCGGCGCGATATCAGGATACTGCTCAATGGGCAGTGAGACTAGTCCGATAAAGCCCAGCAGCACGATGAGGATAGAGATCACCGTCGAGAGCACCGGGCGTTTGATAAATGTTGTAAAAGTCATACGATTTTACTATTTGACAATTTCTTTTAGTCGCTACGCTTGTAAAAGCGCTTACGCGAATACAATTCCACAATTTATTTCTTCATTGCGCCTACGATATCGCCAGCACTCATGGCCTTAGCCTGCTCTTGAATCTTCTGCTGATAGCGCTCGGGCGTAATGGGCACGATTTCCATACCATCGGAAAGTTTCGTGATACCATTGGTGATAAACTTATCGCCAGCCTTCAGGCCCTCGGTTACGACATAGCTGTTACCATCGTTCTGAGGGTCAACTTTGATTTCTGTATATTTTGCCTTATTGTCCTTATCGACAACATAGACGAACTTCTTGTTCTGTACCTCTGATACAGCAGCCTGTGGAATCACGATGGCAGAGGAATTGCTATGAGGGATGACTATCGTTCCTGAGCCACCGCTCTTCAACAATTTCTCGGGATTCTGGAACACGGCAATCATCTGAACAGAACCAGTGGTAGGATCAATCACACCACTCATCTTCGTCACCGTACCGTCAAAGCCATAGATAGTGCCATCAGCCAACTTCAGTTTCACTGCGGGCATATCCTTCAATGCACCAGCGAGGCCACCGGCATTCTTGCCCATCTCCAACACATCCTTCTCTGTCATTGAGAAGTACACTTCCATAGAGCTGATATTAGAAACGGTAGTCAGCGTATTGCCAGCACTTACAAGCGTACCCACCTTGAAAGGCAGGGAACCAACGACACCAGCTGCAGGGCTCTTCACATAACAGAAGCTCAGCATCTCCTTGGCAGAAGCGAGGGCTGCCTGCGCCTGGGCCAGACCTGCCTTAGCCTGCTCATACTGATTAGTAGCCGACTGGAGCTCAAAATCACCAATCACACCATTTTCGTGCAGCTTCTGGGAGTTCTCGAAACTCAGTTTGGCAGTATTGCAAGCTGCCTCAGCCGTATTCACAGAAGCTTGCGCCTGGCGCACTTGAGCCTGATAAGTTACGTTATCCAAGACGAACAGTACCTGCCCAGCACCTACCGTCTGACCTTCCTTCACATTGATCTGCGTAATAAATCCCTGAACCTTCGGATGAATCTCCACATCCTGAACACCCTTTATCACTGCAGGGTAAGTAGACTGCATGGTAGTGCTGGAAGTGCCCACGGTCACTACAGGATACTCATTGTCGCCAAAGGTGGGGCGACCACCACCGCCACCGCATGATGCAAGCATCAATGCTGCAGCAGCCATCAATAAAAACTTGTTCTTTTTCATAAAATATAAATACTGTAATTGTTTGCAAACGATTTTCACATCGAAAACACAAGAGTTTCCTGATGATTTTCGAGGTGCAAAGGTACGAAAAATATATCTTTAGATATATCTGCCGTACACAAATTTAACAATATTTATTGCCAATTAGTTTTTTATATGAGTTTCATCTCCTGCGCTTTAGCCATCAGCAATTGCATCAACGGCTCGCGCTCGTTTTCCACTTTGTTGTCGAGTACAGCATCTTTCAGGTATTGTTTCAGCACACCCACCTCTCGGCTGGGCTTCAGGTTGAACATCTCCATGATTTCATTACCGTCGATCACTGGCTGGAGCAGTCGCTTATAGTCTTTCTCTGCCAGATCGGCCAGTTTTTCGCGCACCATGCGGAAGTTCTCCAGAAACATTTTCTTACGCACTTCGTTCTTCGAGGTAATATCCGCCTCGCAAAGTGTCATCAGGTCGTCGATATCATCGCCCGCATCATTCATCAGACGACGTACGGCCGAATCCGTCACTTCATCATCAGCAATGACGATAGGCCGCATGTGCAGATCCACCAGCTTCTGTACATACTTCATCTTCGCATCCATCGGTAGCATCAGCCTGCGGAATATCTGAGGCACCATCTTGGCACCAATCATGTTATGGCTATGGAAAGTCCACCCGATAGCAGGATCCCAGCGTTTCGACTTTGTCTTACCAATATCATGCATGAGTGCAGCCCAACGAAGCCACAAGCGCATATCGCTGCCGTCTTCCCTCACTGCCCCTGCATCTGTTCGTGCCACATTGTCGAGCACCTCAAGCGTATGGTAGAAGTTGTTTTTATGGGCCTTGCCATTTTTCACCTCCACGATATCGAGGGCAGCCAATTCTGGCAAGATGATATTCAGCAAGCCACAACGCTGCAGATCCACAAACCCTCTGCTAGGCACTGACGAGAGGAGGATTTTGTTCAGCTCATCCTTAATACGCTCGCCACTGACGATATTGATTCTGTCGGCCATCCGCTCAAGCGCCTCGAATGTCTCATCTTCAATCTGGAAATTCAGTTGGGTGGCAAAACGGATACAGCGCATCATACGCAACGGATCGTCAGAGAATGTGATGCCCGGCTCCAACGGTGTAGCAATGATACCGTCTTCCAGATCAGCCAAACCATTAAAAGGATCGACAAGTTCACCAAACCGATGCTTATTCAGACAGATAGCCATCGCGTTGATGGTAAAGTCACGACGGTTCTGGTCATCTTCCAACGTACCGTTTTCCACGATTGGTTTCCGGGAGTCGTGACTATAGCTTTCCTTACGGGCACCCACGAACTCCACCTCGTATTCCCTACCCTTCTGACGGAATTTCACTTGAGCCGTTCCAAAATTACGGAACACGCTCAGATGCGCCTTCTTGCCAACCATCCGCTTCAGTTCCTCGGCTACGGAGATACCACTGCCGACAACCACCACATCGATATCGTTTGAAGGGCGCTCCAGGAAAATATCACGGACATAGCCACCCACCACATAGCACTCTACGCCCAACCTGTCGGCGGCTTCGCTAATCTGATGGAAAATCTCCTGGTCTAAGATCTCTGCCAGTTCATCATCGGAATACAATTTCATGCTGTATTACGTCTTTTGAGCGTGCAAAGGTAGCGCATTTTTTTGAGAAAGTGAACAAAATCGGGTGCTAACAAGCATATTTTTCTGTTTTTTTTGCAAATAAACTAAAAATATATGTATCTTTGCGGCATCATAGCAACAGGAACAAACAGTAAACATCAATCATTTATGAATATAAAAATATTTACCACTCTCATCTCGTTCTGCCTATTTTTGGCAAGCTGCGGTAATCGTGAGAAAGAGCAGGCCGCCCAACTATTAAGCGAGGCTAGGGCGCACTTCGAAGAAGGGGCACTTGATGCTGCCAGAGCCGACATCGACTCATTGAAAAAGACATTTCCCAATATTGTCGAAGCCAGGAAAGGAGCCCTGAAGTTGCATCAGGAGATTGAGTTGAAAGCCGCTCAAGATGAATTAGCCAAGACCGACAGTCTGTTGCAAATTGCCAACAAAGAGCTTGAAGACATGCAGAAAGAAGTTGACAATCATAAAGCTGCATTAAAGGCGACCTCTGAGGAGTTGACCCGCCTGACAAGAACGAGAATCTGGCGCGACTCCATCCGCACTCAATTCGAAACCCTTGGTGCGAAGATCCGCTACATCCATCAGAAACAGGAAGAATAACTGCATTTTCGCCTTAAATTAGTGTGCTAAATCAAAAAAAGAGGTCGAAGATAGGCTTCAATTCGGAAAAAATCAAATAAAATTTGGTTTTTCGCGCGAATTGCACTATCTTTGCACCCGATTATGCCCAATATGGAAAAGACAAACGCTCAATTTGAACAGACGCTGGCTGAATGCCGGGCGCTGTTCGAGAAGAAACTCCACGACTATAAAGCCTCGTGGCGCATCCTGCGCCCGACGTCGCTCACCGACCAGCTTTTCATCAAGGCTAAGCGCATCCGCTCACTTGAGATCAAGAAAGAATCGCTGGTGGGCGAAGGCATCCGTCCGGAGTTCATCGCCCTGATCAACTATGGCATCGTGGGTCTTATCCAACTCAACAAAGGTTTTGCCGACACAGTCGACATAGGCAACGAGGAGGCCATGCGCCTCTACGACAAGTATGCCCACGAAGCCCTTGAGTTGATGAAAAGGAAGAACCACGATTACGACGAGGCGTGGCGCGGCATGAGGGTAAGCAGCTACACCGACCTTATCCTGACAAAGATTGAGCGCATCAAGGAAATCGAGAATCTCGGTGGTGAGACACTCGTTTCCGAAGGTGTCGACGCCAACTATATGGACATTATCAACTATGCGGTCTTTGGAGTAATTAAATTAACAGAGTGAAGAAACTCGCCGTCAACATTGCCCGTCTGATTCTCGCCGTCGCGTTTATCCTCTCAGGATTCGTCAAGGCCGTCGATCCGCTGGGCACGCAGTACAAGATCCAGGACTATCTGGTCGCTATGGGTTTAGGTCGGCTCATACCCGACTTCATGACGCTCTCTGCATCCGTATTGCTCTCAACCCTCGAGTTTATCCTCGGCATCTGCCTGTTGTTCGCTATCCGGCGAAGAATGGTGTCGAAGATTGTCCTGGTCTTGATGGCGGCTATGACGCTGCTGACGCTCTGGCTGGCTCTGACGGATCCCATCAGCGACTGCGGTTGCTTTGGCGATGCCCTAGTGCTTACCAATTGGCAGACGTTCTGGAAGAACATCGTGCTGCTGACAGCTGCGGTCATCGTGTGGAGGTATCCTTTGCTGATGCCGCGACTCATCGGAGAGACTAACCAGTGGATTGTCATGAACTACTCGGGTGTGTTCATCCTACTAGTCATCGCAGGCAGAAGCCTTTATACCCTACCTCAGTTCGACTTCCGTCCCTACCACGTGGGAACCAACCTGCGTCAAGGTTGGCAGCGCATGATGGAGGGTGAGGACTCGCCCTATGCCGAGTTATTTATGGAGCTCACTGATGAAGGTGAAGACATCACCGAGGATGTGCTGAATCGTGAGGGATATACCTTTCTGCTCGTATCGCCCCATTTGGAACAAGCCGACGACTCCCAACTCGACGCGCTGAACCAGATCTACGAATACAGCCTCGACAACGGCTATCCGTTCTATTGTCTGACTGCCAGTACCGAGAAGGGCATCAACCATTGGCGCAACATCACTGGAGCAGAATACCCGTTCTGCAATACCGACGATATCACGTTGAAGACTATCATCCGTTCGAACCTAGGGCTGCTGCTCCTGAAAGACGGTGTAATCATCCGCAAGTGGAGCCACAACAATCTGCCCGATGAGCAGGATCTGACAGGAGAACTGGAAACATCAGAACTTGGACAGTTGCCCAGCGACACCGTTGCCACCAAAATACTCTGGATACTCACATGGTTTGTACTACCACTGGTACTCCTTACGCTTGCCGATCGCCTTTGGGCATGGAGCGGCTGGCTTCGCAAAAGAAATAATAACAACCCTTTAAATAAAGAAAAAGTAATTATGAGAAAGAAAATTGTTGCAGGAAACTGGAAGATGAACATGAATCTCCAGGACGGTATTGCTCTCGCAAAGGAGCTGAATGAGACATTGAAGGCTGACAAGCCCAACTGTGGTGTTGTGATTTGCACCCCGTTTATCCACCTTGCATCTATCGCACAGTTCCTCGACCAGGACATCATCGGTCTGGGTGCTGAGAACTGCGCTGACAAGGAGAAGGGTGCCTTCACTGGTGAGGTAAGCGCTGAGATGGTTAAGTCAACTGGTGCACAGTATGTAATCCTCGGTCACTCTGAGCGTCGCGAGTACTACAAGGAGACTCCGGAGATCCTGAAGGAGAAGGTGCTGCTGGCACAGAAAAACGGTCTGAAGGTGATCTTCTGCATCGGTGAGAGTCTGGCAGAGCGCGAAGCAGGCAAGCAGAACGAAGTAGTGAAGGCTGAGCTCGAGGGCAGCGTATTCAACCTCTCTGAGGAGGACTTCCGTAAGATCGTCATCGCCTATGAGCCAATCTGGGCCATCGGTACTGGCAAGACCGCTACCGCTGAGCAGGCAGAGGAGATCCACGCCTACATCCGTAGCATCATCGCCGAAAAGTATGGCAACGCCGTTGCTGAGGATACGACCATCCTTTACGGCGGTAGCTGCAAGGCCAGCAACGCGCCTGAACTCTTCGCTAAGCCCGACATCGACGGTGGTCTGATTGGCGGTGCATCGCTGAAGTGCGCTGACTTCAAGGGTATCATCGACGCTTGGAAGAAGTAATCACTGTGAGACGACTACTTATCATATTAGCATTGTGTATCGGCTGCATCATCGTAGCCGATGCACAAGCTACTTTCACCCAGCAGTTGCAACAGCATAACAGCGGTGAAGGCAAGGTGACCGTCACCCAGGACAAGCATATTGACGACCTGGTTAACGGCTCAATAAGCAATTCAACCATACCTACTAGTCAGAGACAGCAGTCAGACAAGCGAAACGACACTGCTACAACCCAAAAAGAGAAAGAAAAAGAGCAAGATGACAAGCCCGTGAAGCTGACTTCTCAGGACACGCAGACTCCCATAGCCGAGCCCGATACGACCGACATCCAAAAGAAGGTCATGCGTGGCTATAAGGTCAATGGTTACCGCGTACAGGTCTTTGCCGGCGGCAATTCCCGTTCCGACCGTATCAAGGCTGAAAGAACCGGCAGCGAGATCAAGGGAATGTTCCCTGGAGTGCCTGTCTACGTCCATTTCTACTCACCGAGATGGATCTGCCGTATGGGTAACTATCGCACCTACGAGGAAGCCAGCGAGGTGTTACGGAGTGTCAAACAGCTCGGCTACCAATCGGCCATTATCGTAAAGGGAAAAATCACCGTAGCATACCCATGAACCAGGAAATAGACATACAGACCCACGACAACCACTCGTTCCGTGAAGGACTCGACGAGTTGGCCGTACATTATAAAGAGGTGCTCCGCCTGTTGGGTGAGGACACTGACCGCGAAGGACTACTGAAGACCCCGATGCGCGTCGCCAAGGCCATGCAGGTGCTGACCCGCGGTTATCAGATGGACGCCCACAAGGTGCTCACCGACGCCCTCTTCAAGGAAGACTACTCACAGATGGTGATTGTCAAGGACATCGATTTCTTCTCCCTCTGCGAGCATCACATGCTGCCCTTCTATGGAAAGGCTCATGTGGCTTATATCCCCAACGGCTATATCACAGGGCTGTCGAAGATTGCCCGTGTCGTCGACATCTACGCCCATCGTCTGCAGGTTCAGGAGCGCATGACCCAGCAAATCAAGGACTGCATCCAGGATACCCTGAAGCCTCTCGGTGTGATGGTCGTTGTCGAGGCCAAGCACATGTGCATGCAGATGCGGGGCATTGAAAAGCAGAACAGCATAACGACCACCAGCGACTTCAGCGGAGCCTTTAACCAGGCCAAGACGCGTCAGGAATTTATGAACTTAATACATAACAATCAAATTTAATTAACGATGAACCAGTCAAGTAGAATCAATTACGGCCAATCCGACGAGACAGTTTCCCAGGCTTTTATGCATAGCTGTCTTGGCAAGTCTCTCATTCTGGGAGCCATTCTCGCTGTTATTCTTGTCATCGCCTATTTCACTGCCCCCACCGATAAGGAGATGCGTGCAGAGATGAACGATGCCATCATGCAGTGCATGGAGATGAACGACAGCATCCGTGGTGACCAAATCGACGACTATGTCAACAACATTGGCTTTATCTTCACCACAGCCGACACCACCAAGGTGGCACAGGAATGGCGCGAGGCCTTTGACAAATACAATCGTCTGGAGATCTACCGCCACACATTCTTCACCACCGCCTATATCTATAATAACATCCGTGCCGAGGGTGTTCGCGTGGGTATCGGTGCCTTCGGTGTCTGTGTGCCGACAGTCAATTTCAACGACTTCCTGTTGCGCACAGGTCCAGTCCATAAAGGCTACAATCAGAAACTTATCCGCAACGGTGTCATCCCCGATACCGATCTGGGTTCGAACCCCAACATCCAGGAATTCCACTACAAGCGTAATCCTGACGATTGATCCAGCCCTGTGAAGATAATCGTTTCACAAGAGATCGAACGCGTATGCCCCGGCTTCGTCGGGGCTGCCGTCGAGGCTTCGGTGGTCAACACCCCTTACTGCGATGCTCTCTGGCAGGAGATTCATGCCCTTGAGGAGCGTTTCAGAGCGGAGTTGACCACCGAGAGCCTTAAAGAGCTGTCGGGCATTGCAGCCACACGCCGTGTCTACAAAGCCTGCGGAAAGGATCCATCCCGATACCGTCCTGCCAGCGAGCAACTCATCCGCCGCATGCTGCAGGGCAAGGAACTCTATCAGATAGACACGCTCGTCGACCTAGTCAATCTCGCTTCAATTGCCTACGGTTACAGCATTGGCGGCTTCGATGCCGACAAGTTTGTAGGTGATACTCTCACCCTGGGGGTCGGACGCGAAGGCGAGCCCTACGAAGGCATCGGACGCGGTATGCTCAACATCGCCGGGCTCCCCGTCTACCGCGATGCAGTTGGCGGCGTAGGAACCCCTACTAGCGACAACGAGCGCACGAAGATGACTTTAGACACTACTCATCTCGTCGTCCTCATCAACGGCTACGACGGTAACGAACAGCGCGTCGCCGATAATGCCCGCTTCATTCAGGAACTTATCCGCAAGTATTGCCAGAGCGACGGTGGCACAGTAATGATCTACAGATAGCCTATGAAACTAATAAGAATGGCTTTACGTATGCTCTCGCTCACGGGACTAGCCTCGTGCATGAGCCTGAAGCCCTACCCTATTACGACGGGTACAACGAAGATAGTGTATGCCGAACATGCCAACTCTGGACTCGCCTCACAGACGAAGTTCGAACTGTCGGCAGAATCGCTTGCTTGGGACTTCACCGAACCGCGGTACAACCGTCACTTGAGAGATGTAACCTCCTATGAAAAACAGGAGTTCGAGGCACTTATAGTCACACTTTCGAAAGTCAAATTCTCTGCTGTCGACTCCCACGACTATAGTTCAGGTGGTAGCGGCTGGGGGTGTGCTTTCTATGATGCAAAGGGCAGCTACCTGCAATTCAACGACACCTACAAACTCTCAGGCGACTACGAGCAAGTAATCCGACAGATACTTGACTTTGCACAGTCCCATAAACCAGACGGCCTGAAACGCTACGAAGCCCTGAAAGCCCAGCCCCATGAGCCAGGCAAGTACGGTGACTTCGAAACCCTACCCACAGAACTGGAGCGATACGCTATATCAAAACCATAGCTATTTGGGAGAAAAAGAAAAGGAGTTGAAACCCTTTAGTGTTCAACTCCTTAACTTTTTGTCGGGATTACTGGACTCGAACCAGCGACCTCGCGCCCCCCAGACGTGTGCGCTACCAACTGCGCTAAATCCCGATCATTTAAGCTTAGCACCGACCCTTGTTTGTCGAATGCGGGTGCAAAGGTACATAGTTTTTGTGAAATAGCCAAATTTTTCCGCAACTTTTTTGCTAATCCGAAATATTATGCGTAATTTTGCACCGTATATACGACAGAAATCAATGAAACAATATAGACTTACGGCTCCAAGGCGGCTCGACATGACTGTCGACCTGCCTGCATCGAAAAGCATATCAAACCGTGCACTTATTATCCACGCACTCAGTGGCGGCAGTACGCTACCCGAGAACCTGAGCGATTGCGATGATACGTCGGTAATCATCGAAGCACTGCGCACGATGCCAGAGGAGATCAATATCAAGGCGGCAGGGACAGCCATGCGCTTCATGACGGCCTACCTCAGCGTTACCCCAGGCACACATATCCTGACGGGTACGGAGCGGATGAAGCATCGTCCGATAGGTATTTTGGTGGATGCGCTCAGAATGCTGGGGGCTAATATAGAATATATAGGTGAAGAGGGCTATCCCCCACTCCGCATCACTGGCAGCACGCTGAAGGGCGGACTGCTGGAGATACATGGAAACGTGAGTTCGCAGTACATTTCAGCACTACTGATGATAGGTCCGATGCTGAAGGATGGTCTTACCCTGAGACTGATCGACCACATCATCTCACGGCCATACATCGACCTGACACTGTGGATGATGGGAGAGTTTGGTGCCGAGGCAGAATGGACATCGGCCGATACCATCACCGTGAGTCCGAAGCCTTACAAGAGCCGCGACTACTTCATCGAAAACGACTGGAGCGGTGCCAGTTACTGGTATGAGATACTGGCGCTGAACGACGATCCTGAATCGGAAATCAGACTAACAGGACTGATGGACGGCTCGAAGCAGGGGGACTCCATCACCCGTTATATCTTTAGTCTGCTAGGAGTAAAGACCAAGCTGCAGTCGAAGAAGGCAGGCATTCCACAGACCATCACGCTGAAGAAAAACGGGCACTGCGTGCCGAAGCTGGAATACGACTTCGTGAACTGTCCCGATCTGGCGCAGACGTTCGTGGTTGCATGTGCTGCCATGAATATCCCCTTCCACTTCACTGGACTCTCAACGCTGAAAATCAAAGAGACCGACCGAATCGAGGCGCTGAAGACCGAGATGAGGAAGCTGGGCTATGTGGTAAAGGATATCGACGGCAGCGAACTATTATGGGACGGCGAGCGGTGCGAACCTTCGCTGGAACAGGGCATCGACACTTATGAGGATCACCGTATGGCACTGGCCTTCGCGCCTTATGCAATGAAACACAACGGATTGGTAATCAACAACCCTCAGGTGGTGACCAAGTCGTATCCGCACTATTGGGACCACCTGAGACAAGCAGGCTTCAAAGTGGAATGACATTCGTCATCGTGTGCATAGGAATGATCGTGGCACTAGGGCTGGTTGCCTTGGTGGCTAACTATTTCGACAAGGGTGAGGATACCATTGTCGAGGGTCACGATTGTTCGACCTGTACCGAGGCAGAACATGGCGACTGCAAGATACACTGTCTGATGGAGGAGGCCAAGAAGAAGAAAAAAAAGGATCGCCAGATGGCGACATTGCTGATTGTGCTCTTCTCGCTCGTGCTCTCAGGCTGTTCGACCAAGAAGAATACAGCCAGCACTCGCTGGTGGCACTCGTTCAATGCGCGCTATAATACCTATTTTAATGGTAATCAGGCTTTCATCGACGGCAATCTGGAAAAAGAGAAGGGCAATAAGGACAATTATACCGAGATAATCCCCCTCTACATGGTGGGTAACAAGCAGAGCCGCGAAATCGGCAAGGGCCAGTATGACCGTGCCATCGAGAAAAGTGAGAAAGCGATCCGTCGCCATAGTATCAAGGCCAAGCCCGAATGGAACAGCAGCAAGCGCAAGACTGCCAAGGACCGCGAATGGTTGGGACGCAGGGAGTACAACCCGTTTCTCTGGCGCGCCTGGATGCTGCTCGGCAAGTCGCAGTTCCAGAAAGGGGCTTTCGACGAGGCCGCTGCCACCTTTACTTACATGAGCCGACTGTATCACACCCAACCCATGCAGAGCGGACTAGCCAAGGCTTGGCTCGCCAAGAGCTATACCGAACTAGGGTGGATGTATGATGCCGAGGACGTGATCAGGAACATGAGCCGCGACTCGATGGACTTCCGCGCCGTGAAAGACTGGGACTATACTTACGCTAACTATTATATCCACTCTGGTGACTATCAGAAGGCCATACCCTATCTGCGCAAGGCCATCAGCCACGAGCGCCGCAAGGTGCAAAGAGCCAGGGAGTGGTTTCTGATGGGTCAGATACAGAACCAACTCGGCAACAAGGATGAAGCCTACAAGGCTTATAGGAAGGTGGTAGCATGTAACCCGCCCTACGAATTGGAGTTTAATGCCCGCATTGCTCAGACGGAGGTGATGGCTGATCGCAACGGCAGACAGATGATCAGCAAGCTGAAACGCATGGCTGTCAACGACAATAATGCCGAATACCTGGATCAGGTGTACTATGCCATCGGTAACATCTATATGTTGCAGAAAGACACAGCACAGGCCATCGCCGCCTATGAGAAGGGTAATCAGAAGTCGGTGAGAAATGGCATCGAGAAGGGGGTACTGCTGCTGACTTTGGGAAATATCTATTGGCAGATGGAGAAATTCAACGATGCCCAGCGCTGCTACGGCGAGGCCATCGGACTGCTGGACAAGGACCGCAAGGACTACGACGAACTGGCCTACCGTTCGAAGGTGCTCGACGAATTGGTACCTTATACCGACGCCATCCACCTGCAGGACTCGCTGCTCGAACTATCTACGATGCCTGAGGAAGAGCGATTGAAGGCTATCGACCGTGTAATCGATGCCCTGAAGAAGAAAGAGAAAGAGGAACGCGACGCACGACTATTGGCAGAGGCTGAACAGATGGAGCAGGAGCAACAGCGTACGGGCAATCAGCTGTCGCCAGGCAATCAGGCTGCACCGACCATCACCCAGCGGGGCAACGGAGAATGGTATTTCTACAACCCCATGGCCGTGAATCAAGGAAAGATAGCCTTCCAGCGCCAATGGGGCAAGCGCGAAAACAAGGACAACTGGCAGCGCATCAACCAAACGGTTGTAGCCATGAGCGAACAACAAGAGGAAGAAACCCCCGAAGGTACTGAGAATCAGGAGGCAAATGACAGCATCGATATTGCGACACCAAAAGAGGATACACCACAGGACTCTTTAAGCGCCGATCCCCATGAACGAGAATACTATCTGGCGCAGATTCCGTTTACTGATGAGCAGAAAGCCGTATGCCACGATATCATTAAAGACGGACTGTTCCATGCCGGCGTCATCTTCAAAGACAAACTCGACAACCTGACACTATCGGAGAAACATCTCGTCAGGCTGACAGACAACTATACTGACTACGAATATCTGGACGAAGCCTTGTATCACCTGTACCTGCTCTATGCCCGACAAGACCGGATGGACAAGGCCAATGCCTGCCTGAACAGGATGAAGCGTGATTTCCCCGAGAGCGAATGGACCACGCTGCTGGCAGATCCTTTCTATAAGGAGAATGCACGCTTTGGCGAGCATATCGAGGATTCATTGTATGCTGCCGCCTACGAAGCCTTTAAGACCGACCGATACGACATCGTGAAAGGAAACGCCCGCGTCTCGGCTGATCGTTTCCCCTTGGGTGAGAACCGCGCGAAGTTCCTGTTTATCGAGGGTCTCAGTATGCTGAACGAAGGCGACGGCGATGGCTGTATCGAGCGCCTCAAGACAGTCGTTGAGAAATACCCCAACAGCGAGGTCAGCGAGCTGGCGGGCATGATTGTGAAAGGTGTGCAGGATGGCCGTCGGCTGCACGGCGGCAAGTTCGACATCGGTGACATCTGGTCGCGCCGAGACATCACACTTGGTTCCGACTCTACCGCAGTTATAGAACTCAGTGCTGAGCGCAACGGGAACTTCATGTTCATCCTTGCCTACGAGCCCGACTCCATCAATGAGAATCAACTGCTGTTTGAGATGGCCCGTTATAACTTCACGAATTTCCTGGTGCGTAACTTCGACATCGTGCTCGATGAGGACAACGGGCTGCATCGGATGCGTATCAGCGGTTTCCTGAACTACGACGAGGCCCTGCAATATGCGCGGCAGCTGTTTGCCGACAAGGCGATGGCTGCATTCCTGAAGCCCTGCCACCATCTGATCATCAGCGAGAACAACCTGGCACTTATCGGCACACGGTTCAGTTACGATGAGTACATGCAGTTCTACGAAGACACCTTCATACCGATGAAAATCAGCCAGGAAAAGTTGCTGACAGAGCCTGAACATATTGACCTGCCAGATGTGGAAGACATCGGTACTGAGGAAGAACAGCAATCCGAAGAGGAGGAAGACGATGACGAACTGCTGCCTAACCAGTCACGACAGCCAGCAGTTCAGGACTTTGACTTCGGGGACGACTTCTGGTAAGAATGTAAAAATGTAACAATTAAATAATGTAATAATCAGAATATGACCAATGGACTATTGTTGTGGGTAGACGACGAGGTGGAGCAGTTGAGAGCTCACCTGATGTTCCTGGAGAAGAAAGGCTACGAGGTGATTACCGTCACCAACGGCACTGACGCCATCGATCAAGTCAAAGAGAATAACTTCGACCTGGTATTGCTCGACGAGCAGATGCCGGGTCTGAGCGGACTGGAGACACTGCAGAAACTGAAGGAGCTACAGCCTTCTCTCCCTGTGATCATGGTGACCAAGAGCGAGGAGGAAAACATCATGGAGCAAGCCATTGGTCAGAAGATTGCCGACTATCTGATCAAACCCGTCAACCCCAACCAGATTCTATTGGCCCTAAAGAAGAACATCCACCGCAAGGAGATAGAGACTGAGGTAGCGCAAAGTCAGTACCAACAGAACTTCCAGCAGATAGCCATGCAGATTATGGACTGTCAGTCGTGGGAGGACTGGTCTGATATCTACAAGCGTCTTGTACACTGGGAACTGGAGCTGAGTGCTACCGACAGCAGCATGAAGGAGATGCTTCAGATGCAGAAGGAAGATGCCAACAACGGCTTCGGCAAGTTTATCAAGAAACACTATCTCGACTGGATTGAGGACATCAGTAATCCCAAGAATGACAAAGATGCAAGCCGCCCTATCCTATCACCTGAAGTATTCAAGACCAAAGTGTTCCCGCTGTTGAATGAGCATCGGAAGGTGTTCCTCATCGTGCTCGACAATTTCCGTTACGACCAATGGCGCATCCTGGCCCACGAACTCAGCGAGCAGTTCGATATCGACGAAGAACTCTATTCGAGCATTCTGCCGACAGCTACTCAATATGCCCGGAATGCCATCTTCAGCGGACTGATGCCCAACAAGATAGCCAAAATGTTCCCCGACCTGTGGGTAGACGAGGACGAGGAAGAAGGAAAGAATCTGAACGAGAAGCCATTGATACAGACCCAGCTAGAGCGCTATCGCCGTAAAGACACCTTCGCATACTACAAGGTGAACAGTTCTGCCGACGGCGACAAGGTGCTGCAACAATTCAGCCAGATGGAGAAAAACGATCTGAACGTGGTGGTGTTCAATTTCATCGATATGCTCAGTCATGCCCGTACAGAGTCGAAGATGGTGAGAGAACTGGCCAACAACGAGAGTGCCTATCGCAGCATCACGCTGTCATGGTTCCGCCATTCGGTGATTTCGGAATTCTTCAAGCTCATCGCCACCACCGACAGCACCGTCATCGTAACTACCGACCATGGCAGTATCCGCTGTACACAGCCCATCAAGATCATCGGCGACAGAAATACGAATACCAACCTGAGATACAAGCTCGGCAAGAATCTGGCCTACGATGACAAGAGTCTTTTCGTGGTCAAGGATCCACAGAAAGCCCAGTTGCCGGCACCCAACCTCTCTACGAGCTATGTCTTCGCCACCGGCGACTCGTTCTTCGCCTATCCGAACAACTACAACTATTACGTCTCCTACTATCGCGACACCTTCCAGCACGGCGGTATCTCGATGGAAGAGATGATCATCCCACTCATCACATTAACAAGAAAGAAAAGATAGACAAGCATTATGGAAATAATCATCAACAACTTGGAAAACATCCGTGAGGCCGCCCGGGCGTTTATTGATGCCATCGGCGACCACAAGGTATTTGCGTTCTATGGCAGCATGGGAGCCGGCAAGACCACATTCGTGAAGGCCATCTGCGAGGAACTTGGCGTAGAGGACGTCATCACCTCCCCCACTTTTGCCATTATCAACGAGTACAGCAGCCGCGAAGGTGTCATCTATCACTTCGACTTCTACCGTATCAAGAAGCTGGAAGAGGTCTACGATATGGGCTACGAGGACTATTTCTACAGCGGCGCCCTTTGTTTCATCGAGTGGCCGGAACTCATCGAGGAGGTGCTGCCCGAAGATGCCGTGAAAGTAAGCATCCGTGAGAATGCCGACGGAAGCCGAACCGTTCAGCTATAGGATAAAAAAGAAAAGAGGTGGGTCATCAACGACTCACCTCTTCATCTTATAGATTCTGTTCCTGGAAATCCCAGTCGGCCTGAACGATGAAGAACACTTCCTCAGGATTGAACGAGGAGCAGAAGCCTTCTTCCTTGGCACGCTTACAGACGAAATCTGCAATTACCTCCAGGTCGACATCGACATCGTCTTCGCTTTCCAAGATGCCACTGGTGTAATAATAGTCGACAATCAGATCCATCATATAAAGGATATCCTTGTCGCTATAGAACTTCTTGATCGTCGATGGCAACTGGTTACGAATGAATGCTAATTCCCGTCTGTTCTCCTCTTCATCCAAACGGATTTCCTCGTCAATGCTCGCCATCTTACAGCAGGGTTTTGAACATCTCCTCAAACTTGGCCTTCGGCTGTGCGCCAATCAGTTTGTTAACCACCTCGCCATTCTTGAAGAACAAGATGGTCGGGATGTTACGAATACCAAACTCAGCTGCCAGATCCTCACACTCCTCAACATCGCACTTTCCGACGGTGATGCGACCATCGTACTCTTCAGCCAGTTCTGAAATAATGGGAGCCACCATACGGCAGGGGCCACACCATGTAGCCCAGAAATCAACTACCAGCGGCTGGCCTGATGCCTTCAAACTCGCAAAATTCTCACTTGTGATTGTTACTTCCATTGTTACCTTAATTTATTTAGTGAATACTATGATGATAATTCATCTGCAAATAGTATGCCATTAATTGATCTGATAATCGAGCATCTCGTGTTTATCGATATAGTCGATCAGCGAATGACGCACATCGACACCACAACTCCTGCTATGAAGCAGCACATGGTTCTTGCCTTGCGAATCGCGCAGCTGGAAGAACAGTTTGGTCTTTCCAGGATGGCTGGTGATCAGTTCATTGAGGTCAGCCACAATCTGATCGTCGAGCATATCGGTGACCAATGAGATGGTGATGCGGTCGAGCGCCTTTTCCTTTACACCCTGCAGATATTCTATATTCTGCACCTTCAGTTCCAATTGATTGCTGTTCTGAAAACGCTGTTGCAATTTGGCTGTGATATACACCGATGCACCCTCGGCAAACATACCGCTCCAATGGCCCCAGTCTTCACCGAACAGCGCCAGTTCGCCAGAACCGTCGAAATCCTCAAGGGTGACAAAGCCACAAGGGTTGCCGCGCTTATCGAAACGGGTACGGATGGCTGTCACAATGCCACCCAACAGAATATCCTCCCTGCCATTCAGATTCGACATATCTGACAAATCGGCACATTTGGCATTACAGAGGTTGTCGAGGATGATCTTATACTCATCAAGCGGATGGGCTGAGAGGTAGATTCCTACAAGGTCGCGTTCTTTGTTCAGACGCTCGATATCGCTCCAACGGATATCGTTCTTGGGTACTGGCGGCAGGGCAATCTCCACCCCGTCACCAAACATGCCAAAGAGGGAGTTCTGCATCTGTGCCTTCTCCTGCTGATACAACTGTCCGTAGCGAACGATAGTATCGAGGAACACCTCGCCCTTGGCATTGGTGGCGAAGTAGTCTTCGCGGCGAATGCCGAAACTGTCGAATCCACCGCTCAATGCCAAACTTTCGAAGGCCTTACGGTTGACAGACGAGAAACTGATACGCTGGGCAAAGTCGTAAATATCCTTGAAGGGACCGTTCTTCTCGCGTTCCTCAATGATGGCCAATGCGGCAGAGTCACCCATGCCCTTGATGGCACCGAGGCCGAAGCGAATCTCACCATGGTGGTTAACACCAAACTTCTCATACGACTCGTTGACATCGGGTCCCAAGGTTTCGATACCCATCGCCTTACACTCATCCATCAGTTTGGTAATCTCCGTAATCTGGTCACGGCGGCGACTCATGATGGCTGCCATAAACTCTGCGGGATAGTTGGCCTTGAGGTAAGCCGTCTGGTAAGCTACCCAAGAATAGCAGGCGGCATGCGACTTGTTGAAGGCATAAGAGGCGAATTTCTCCCAGTCAGCCCAGATCTTCTCCAGAATCTCAGGGTCGTGACCGTTTTTCTTACCGCCTTCAATGAATTTCGGCTTCATCGCGTCGACGATATCCTTTTTCTTCTTACCCATCGCCTTACGTAGGGCATCACTCTCACCTCGGGTGAAATCAGCCAATTGTCGGGAGAGCAACATCACCTGCTCCTGATACACGGTGATACCATAGGTATCCTTCAGGTATTTTTCCATGCAGGGGATATCGTATTTAATCTCTTCACGACCGTTCTTTCGGGCAATGAACGAAGGGATATAGTCCATAGGTCCTGGACGATAGAGGGCATTCATGGCGATAAGGTCCTCAAAGACGGTAGGATGCAGTTCACGCAGGTATTTCTGCATGCCGTTCGACTCAAACTGGAAGGTACCGATGGTACGGCCCTGCTGATAGAGCTCGTATGTCTTGGGATCGTCGATGGGGATAGTGTCGAGATCGACCTCTACGCCCCTTGTACGCTTGATGTTCGCACAAGCCTCCTTCAACTCCGACAGCGTCTTCAGTCCCAGGAAGTCCATCTTGATAAGTCCCGTCGATTCGATGACGTGACCGTCGTATTGCGTGCAGTTGGTCTTGGTGCCCTTGAAGTCAGGGTCATCTGCCGTAGAGACAGGTACATGGTCAGATATCGGGTCACGGCAGATGATAAAGCCACAGGCATGGATACCCGTTCCTCTCACCGTTCCCTCCAGCATCTTTGCATACTTGATGGTGTTGGCGAGTGCCTGATTGGAAGAGGACTCCGCCTCCTGTAGTTCTCGTGTACACTTGATGGCATTGGGCAGATTCATCTTCATGCCTTCAGGCAGACGATCAGGAATAGCCTTACATAAGGCATTGGTGATGCCGAGCGGCACTTTCTCCACACGGGCCACATCCTTAATAGAGTTCTTAGTGGCCATCGTGGCGTAGGTGATGATGTGGGCACAGTTCTCATGACCATACTTATCCATCACCCATTTCAGCACCTTTCCGCGTCCGTCGTCATCAAAGTCGGTATCGATATCAGGCAGCGAGATACGGTCCGGGTTCAGAAAACGCTCAAACAGCAAGTCGTATTTCAGCGGATCTATTTTCGTAATACCCAGACAGTAAGCCACCACACTACCAGCAGCAGAACCACGTCCTGGCCCAACCATTACCCCAAGTTCATCGCGAGCTGAATTGATAAAGTCCTGCACGATGAGGAAGTAACCCGGGAAGCCCATCGTCTTCATGATGTGCAGTTCGAACTTTACACGTTCAACCACATCATCGGGAATCGGATCGCCATAGCGCCGCTTGGCACCGGCATAGGCCAGTTCTGCCAAATAGTCAGCTTCAAACTTGATTCGGTAGATTTTATCGTAGCCACCCAGTTTCTTAATTTTCTTCGCTCCGTCTTCGGGAGACAGTTGGTTCTCGCCATTCTCATCAGAGGTAAACTCGTCGTAGAGTTGCTGCTCCGTAAACTTCTTCCGCCATTCTTCTTCAGTTCCGAAACTTTCAGGGATGGGGAAGAACGGCATAATCGGGTCATTATCAAGACTGTAGGTCTCTACCTTATCCAGTATCTCCAGCGTGTTAGCCATTGCTTCCGGCACATCGCTGAAGATGCCGTTCATCTCCTGACGTGTCTTAAACCACTCCTGCTTGGAGTAGAGCATTCGCGTCGGGTCATCGAGATCCTTGCCGGTAGAGAGGCAGAGAAGATGGTCGTGGGCCTCAGCATTTTCCTTATCCACAAAGTGGGCATCGTTCGTACAGACCAGTTTGATACCATATTCCCGAGCCAGTTCGATCAGCACCTTATTGGCCTGCTGCTGAAGCGGGAAGGTCTCGCGATTGGCACGCTGGTTAGGATCTGTCACCTCATGGCGCTGTAACTCCAGATAGTAGTCGTCACCCCAGAGCCGCTGATGCCACTCGATGGATTCACGTGCCCCGGCTATATCGCCACGAAGGATCTTTGCCGGCACCTCGCCAGCAATACAGGCTGAACATACAATCAGGTCTTCATGATACTTCTCCAGTTCTGTCCTGTCAGTACGAGGACGGTTATAAAAGCCGTCTACCCAAGAATTACTGACCAGTTTGATCAGGTTCTTATAGCCATTAGCGTTTTTCGCCAGAACGATCAAGTGATAACCGCCAAGATCATCCTTCGTCTCTTTCAGATGCATATCCCCACGACGGGCCACATACATCTCACAGCCGAAGATTGGCTTGAAGGGTTCGAGGCCGTCTTTCTTGCGCTGCTTGTTGATGCCATTGCAGATGTCGTGAAATTCCTTAATACCAAACATATCGCCATGATCCGTGATGGCCATACCTTTCATACCGTCGGAAATTGCTTTATCTACAAGCCTTTTGATACTCGACTGTCCATCGAGGATTGAATAATATGTATGTACATGCAGATGTACGAAATCTTCCATCTTTTATACTCTTTCTTATGTTTTTGAGCTCCAAAGATACGCCTAAATCTCGGAAATACCAAAAGAAAAACGTGAAAAGTTTGTAACTTACGTGAAAAATATGTACCTTTGCACGCAAATAACAAAACAATCAAATTCTACTGATGGGAGAAAGGATCAAGAAACTTAAGAAAATAAGGATTCACAGGGAAGGAACAAACGAACTGCTATTGAGTGCATTGGCGCTTGCCTGCATAGGTTCGCTGCTATGGTATTCGTTCAGCACCACGATACCTTTTTGGTTGTTTGTCATTGTCTTTGGCTCCGCCTGGATGATGGCGCTGAACTTCTACCGCTGCCCTATCCGATATTATAATGGTGACACCGACAAACTGGTTGTCGCTCCTGCCGATGGGAAGATTGTCGTCGTAGAAGAAGCAGAAGAAAACGAATACTTCCACGACAAGCGCCTGATGATTTCGATTTTCATGAGCCCGCTGAACGTTCATGCCAATTGGTTCCCCGTCGATGGAAAGGTGAAGTTCGTGCATCATCAGAACGGCAATTACCATAAGGCTTGGCTGCCAAAGGCCAGTGAGGAGAATGAGCACTCAGACATCATGATTACCACAGCCGATGGTGAGGATATCCTAGTCCGCCAGATTGCCGGTGCAATGGCTCGCCGCATCGTCACTTACGCCAAGGAAGGTGAGGAGTGTTATATTGACGAGCACCTGGGATTCATCAAACTGGGATCGCGTGTCGACGTCTATCTGCCGCTTACCGCCAGGGCATGTGTCACGATTGGACAGCCCACAACTGGTGACCAGACAGTTATAGCAAAGTTGAAATAAATGAGTATCAAGAAGCACATCCCCAACTGTATCACGTGCTGCAACCTCATTTCCGGCTGCATTGCCACCTATTATGCCATCTACAGTCTGTACGATTATGCGCTGTTGTTCATTATCATCGGTGCTGTCTTCGATTTCTTCGACGGCATGAGTGCCAGACTGCTGAACGTATCCTCACCTATCGGAAAGGAACTTGATTCACTCGCCGACGACATCACCTTCGGACTCGCACCCTCAACAATCGTGTTCTCGTTCCTGATGGAGCAGAACTGGACGGGCATTATGCAGGGAAACCGCCTGGCATTCGTGCTCCCGTTCCTGTCATTCGTCATGGCGGCCTTTTCCGCTCTCCGACTCGCCAAGTTCAATCTCGACGAGCGCCAGGCTTTAGGATTCATCGGACTTCCCACCCCTGCAAATGCACTTTTCTGGGGATCACTGATTGCCGGTGCAGGCAGTTGGCTGTCTACCGTCCCTTATATCTGCTATATTCTGCTGGCTGGTGTCTTCCTGAGTTGCTATCTGCTGATTGCAGAGATTCCGATGTTTGCCCTCAAGTTCAAGCACTGGGGCTGGAAAGGCAATGAAATCAAATATATTTTTATCCTCTCGTGTATCCCGCTGCTGTTGTTCCTGAAGGTGAGCGGTTTTGCTGCCATCATTGCATGGTACATTGTGTTATCTGTTGCCACGAATAAAAAGACTTCATAAAGCCCGTTTTTATGCAGACGATTATTGCTATTATTGTTTTTGCCCTTATCTTCATTTCGATTCTTGTCATGGTGATTATCTATTTCACCTATAAAGGTGTCAAGAAGATGAGAGAGGCGGCAGAAGATACATATTTCCGCCATCAGAAGATGAAGGAACAGAAGGAAAAGAATCCTTTTGGCGATGACTATTTCAAGAGCAGCACCAATAAGAGCCAGCAGAGGAATCCTCGCGAACAGAAGCAATATCAGCAGAGGGCAAACAACAACCAATCGGCCGAATCGTTCAAGACTAAAGGCAAGGCTCAAGAAGCCCCACAAGAAGAAACTGCCCGTAGAACAACTACGAGCAGTGGTGTTACCATCATCGACGATCGGGATTCTGATGAAAAGCGCAAGATCTTCGACAACAACGATGGTGAATACGTTGAGTTCGAAGAAGTCAACTAGTGGACTCGCCGAAGGCAAGACTAATTGTGAACGAGTGTGCCAATCTGCTCACCGTCCATCACCTTCTTCAGATTTCCTACAACATCCATATTGAATACGTAAATAGGCAGGTTGTTGTCCTGACACATGCAGATGGCCGTCAAGTCCATCACCTTCAGACCGCGTGCCAGTACCTCCTTATACGTGATATCCTCAAACTTCGTTGCAGTAGGATCTTTCTCGGGGTCGGCAGTATAGATTCCGTCAACGCGGGTACCCTTCAGCATCACATCGGCCTCGATCTCGATGCCACGCAGTGAAGAACCCGTGTCTGTCGTGAAATAGGGCGATCCGGTTCCTGCCGAGAAGATACACACATAACCGGCCTCCATCGCCTCGATGGCCTTCCATTTCGTGTAGAACTCACCGATAGGCTCCATGCGAATAGCCGTCAGCACCTTGTTCTTCACACCGATTGCACCAAGGGCACTGCTTAGAGCCAGCGAATTGATGACCGTTGCACACATACCCATCTGGTCGCCCTTCACACGGTCAAAGCCTTTCTGGCTGCCACTCAGACCACGGAAGATGTTACCGCCACCAATCACAATGCCAATCTGGACGCCCATCTCACTGACTTCCTTAATCTGGCGGGCATAATCACTCAAACGCTCAGGATCGATACCATAACCCTGATGACCCATCAGACTCTCACCCGAGAGCTTCAATAGAATTCTGTTAAATCTTGCCATATACCTTATTATATTATAAAAGAAACTTCCTTAAATGCATAGTATCGGGCCTTGCCGTCTGTATCCAACAGTACCAGCCGCCCGTCGATAAGCACATCCAGCAACTTGGCCTTAAACACGCCACTAGCGTCTTGGTAGTCATAATAGCCATCCTGCCGATACAGCTTTTGGTGGTATGCTGCCGACAGTTCTTCTGCCGTCATTGCAAAGGCATCGTCCAGTGCCTTGAGAAAACGCTGTAACAACGCTTCACGGTCAATTTCATGGCCCAATAGCTGCAAGAGTGAGACAGGATTAGGCGCATCACTGAGGAAGACAGCCTGATTAACGTTGAGTCCGATGCCGACGATGCTATCCTTGATGATACTGCCTTGCAGACGATTCTCAATCAGAATGCCGCAAATCTTCTTGTCACCGACATAGATATCGTTGGGCCATTTGATTTCCACCTTATTATATATATAGGAGGCCAACGTCTGACAGAGGGCTACCGATACAGCCTCAGAGATGCGGAACTGGCCACTCGCCGGTATGTCATCCGGATGGAACAACAGGGAGAACGTCAGGTTCTTGCCCCGTTCCGATTCCCAGCTGTTGGTGCCGCAGCCCTTCCCCGCCGTCTGGTAATCGGCAACGACACAGAGGGAAGGTTCTTCTGTGTCAATGACGTCACGGGACACAAGAGAACCGTTTCTCTGTGTCAACTCCCGAAGCCAACGGTTCGTGGAGTCTGTCTCCTCGATATGAACAACCTTAAAATCCATAATCTGACTGCAAAGATAAAAAAAATCCGTGAAATCCATGAAATCCGTGCCAAAAATTAAGTATCTTTGCACCATGAATCCAGAAGAACAGCAAAATAAAGACGAACGCTATATGCGGATGGCTCTTGACGAGGCCAAGACAGCCTACGAAGCTGGTGAAATACCCATCGGTGCCGTTGTAGTCTGTAAAGACCGTGTGATTTCCCGAGCCCACAACCTGACGGAAACGCTCTGTGATGTGACGGCGCATGCAGAGATGCAGGCCATCACCTCGGCAGCCAACACGCTCGGCGGCAAGTATCTGACAGATTGTACGCTCTATGTCACCGTAGAACCCTGCACGATGTGTGCCGGAGCCATCGGATGGGCACAGATTCCCCGTATCGTCTATGGTACAACGGATGAGAAACGCGGCTATCACGACTATGCGCCGAAGGCCATGCACCCCAAAGCTGTCGTCATTGGCGGAGTTCTTGAGGATGAATGCCGGCAATTAATGCAGGATTTCTTCAAGTCGAAGCGTTAGGGAGTCGTAACGGTGTCTGGAATCTCTGCAATCGCAGTAGACGGTTTCTGGTGGACCCAGGCCGTATCCAGTCCCAGAAACTTTTTCTTGTCGACATAGAATCCCAGAACGAAGGGGGCTGAACGCACCTTGTCAGAGGGGTTCGACAGGACGGTAATAGGCTTCACTTTTCCGTTCCACACTTCTCCTCTTGTAGCGCTTTTGGAATCCGACATAACATACCAGTTAAGCCTGAGATAGGAAATCATGAGTTTACCCTTCTCGATATTACTGGTAAAACCCATGTTCACCTCTCCTCCGGCAGAATCCACCACATATTCTTTCTGATCGAAGAAGGCATACTCATTTCTTTGCCTGACAGACACCGTTTCGCTCTTGCCGCCTGATGTAATGACAACCGTACCTGTCCGCTCCTGCATCGTATGATTGGGCAAGGTCGTCGTGATGACGATGGCGTTTTTGCCTGCTTCACCACTCGATGGCGATACTGCCAGCCAGTTAACGGAAGGAACAGCCGTCCATTTGCCGCCAGCATTGAAATACGTCGTAGTCATCTGATTGGCAACGGAATATAGTTCATCCGCTTCACCGCTGACGATATAGATACCACCAACCTCATCAGCTATACAGCCGACAAGCATAACAGCCAGCAAAACCAGCGGAGACAAGCGGAATCTTCTAGAACCAGTTTTCATACGAGGGCACAAAGTTACGAATTTTCCGACGAATGGCAAAGAGTCATGAAGTTAATAAATACAAAAGGAGGCAGCCCGCAACGGACTGCCTCACCTTATCATAAGACCAATTGGTTAATCGTTCTCTGCAAGGCCAGAGTAGCGAACACCATAGACATGGTACTTGGCATAACCATAATTAGCGGGATAGTCATCATTGCTGAAGTTCACATAGAACTCAATGTAGTCAGCTTTGGAACCATTGTTCTGCACGCCACCGTCCTTGACAATCTTACCGTCTGTGATCGTCACATTGATCTCATCACCGTTCAGGTTGTTTGGCTCTGTGGTGCTGGTAGAAAAGGTCATATTGACAGGGTCAACATTAACCTTGACACGATAGCCCCAGAATGTCTTCAGGTCATCGACAATCATCTCTGTAGCACTATTGTTTGCAGAACTGTAGGTCAACAGCAGGTTACGGCCTAAGTCAAACAAGTCGGCATCTTCGTAGACCACGTTTCCACTCTCGTCGACAGCGTCAACAGTTACATACCACTGACCAGCAGTAGCCACACCAGCGGTATTGCCTACCTCTTCCTTCTCACACGATGTGAAAACAGCGCAGAAAAGCAATGTTGCTAAATATAATACTTTCTTCATAATCTTACTCCTTTACCCAAGTTTGTACAAAATTCATACCTGCATAGACGCAGTCTACCTGGAAGATGCCATTTTCTGCATCATAAGTTCCCGAGAAGTCATCGTGGCTGTCACCCCATCCAATGAGGAAGCTTTCCAGACAGCTCACAGAACCATCGGCTCCAATGCCCAAAGTACCGGCAAGCGAATAATTGCTTCCATAACCGGCACGCTGGCAGTACCAACCACCAAGGAGGTCATCTACCGATACAGTACCGTCACCATTGTCGATAACCAGGATCTCGTAGGCATTTCCATAGGCAACCTGAGCACCCTCACGAACACGGTAGCTGTCGGGCTGTGTAAGATAGAAACCTTCAATCGTGCTGTTAGGATCGAGCACCACAACCGTGCGGGCTGCAGATGCATCGAAACCGTCATCGTTCTTCTTCGTGGTATAAACCAGATGGTAGACACCACTGGTATTCACATCGACATTACCACTGATTGTTACCTCAGAAGAAACGTCCTCACCGTTCAGGGTTGAAGCATAACCAGGCTCTTCCCAGGCTGTGCCCTTATCCCAAACCACATAGTCACCACCTTCAAGCTCGATTGTGGGATAATAGGTGAAGCGGCTCAGACCTTCAGACTTCTTGTCACCGCAACTGGTCACCATCAGTGCTACCAGCGCGAAAAGCATTGTATATAAAATGTTCTTTTTCATTGTCTCTTCATTTTTATGATTTGGAAACCTTCTTCTTAGTTAGCCCAGAATACAGGCTTGGTGTAGTCTGAATTCGAGAACGAAGGAGCATTCGAGTTGCTAGAGGTAGAAGATTCCGGATACGGATAACGCTCCAGCAGCTTGTTGTCGCCTACCTGTCCGAACACCTGAATCGGCGTATAAAGAGTACCGGCCTGATACAGATCGGGCTTGTAAGAGGTATCGTCCATCAGGTTGTACATATCGCTGCCCTTGACAGTGCCGAATGCAGGATAGCGCAGACGGCGGAGCTCACACCAGCTCTCATAGTTGTTAACACCTGAGAGAGCCAGCCACTTGGCAATACCGATGCACTTCTTGTAGTTGCTCTGGTCGTAAGGATAATATGCGATATTCTCAGCTGCACCGTCAACACCGGCAGAAGCGAACGAAGCCTCGATAGCTGCTGCGTAGTGAGCCTCAGCCTCGGCAGCATTACCTGTACGAGCATAGTACTCAGAGATGAAGAACTCTGTCTCTGCTACAGTCATGATATAAACCGGCATGTCGAAAGATGCGACAGGACGGCACCAGTATGTAGACTTGTAAGCGTCAGAGGTAGAGAAGTTCGTACCAGAGATACTACCTGTGTAGTTGCCAGAACCATTGGGCTCGAAGAAGGCAGCCAGACGGGGATCCTCATAGAGGACTGTACCCTCAGCATCCTTCTGGATCATCGTACCAATCAGAGCGATGTTGGCAACGACGTTGATCTGTGTAGAACCGAAGTTGGTGGCAAACTCCTCAGAATAGTAAGGGTTCATCTGACCAGACTCGTTCTTCCAGATACCAGCGTAAGCAACATCGGTAGTGGGGAAGTTGTTCTCAGCAATCAGGGCGCCAATCTCAGCGTCAACGCTGGCAACACCACTCTCACGAGAGAGCAGCTTCAGCTTTACAGCGTTGGCAAACTGGATCCAGGGAGCAGCAGTATTGCTCTTGAACAGGAAGTTGGTAGCCACACGGTCTGTAGGAGCGACATTGGCCAGAGCCTCATTGATCTCGGCAACCAGGGCTGAGTAAATGGAAGCACCGTCGTCATACTTCGGTGTAGGATTGCTTACATCGAAAGCCTCAGAAAAAGGCACCTCACCGTAGCAGTCAACGAGTGCCTGGAAGGCGAAAGCACGCAGCACTGTAGCTGCCAGATAAGAGCCGGGCTCAGTTTCCTTAGACAGCGTGCGGATGGTCTCAAGGTTCTTCAGCGCACCGCGCATCATCTGGGAATAAGCAGTAGATGAACGGACAGCCGACATCTGGAACTGGCTGTAGCCCATGTAGTTGCTCGTACCGAAGGCCTGAGCATAGTGCTGTGTGAAGTAGCCGGCAGGGATACGCATCAGGTTGCCGTAGGTAGCTGCGAGGTTCATCTCGGCAGCAGGCATCATGATGCTCGGGGTCATATTGCTCTCAGCAGGAGAGTTGGGGTTCTGGTTCACATCCAGATGGCTGTCGCAAGACACAAAGCCAAGACCCAAAACGATTGTTGATATAATTGCTAATTTCTTCATAATGTTCTGTCCTCCTTAAATTAGAATTTGAGACCTACGTTGAAACCGAACATGCGGCAGGCAGGGTTCACATAGAGTTCACCGAACATACCAGAAAGGTCGTTACCAACGGTGCTTCCCTCTGGATCGACGTACTTGTTGCCCTTAGCAGTCCAGGTAAATACGTTGTTGCAGAACAGCGACAGGGTAACGTCGCTCAGATAGATCTTGCTGACGATAGACTTCGGCAGTGTGTAAGCCAGCGTAATGTTACGCAGCTTCACGTAGCTACGGTCGATCAGGTAGAACTCACCACCCTCGTTGGCACCGAAGTTGTTGAACCAGTTCTGGTAGCTCGAGTTGTTCAGGTAGATAGGTGTGGTGTTCTCAGAATAAGTACCGTCACCATTGTCAACGACAGAGTTGGGGATTACGAACGGACGACGGTCGTTGTAAAGCGTAGCCTCAGCGATACCAACGAACTGAGCCAGGTTCTTAGAACGAGAGAACATGTAACCACCCTTACGGATATCAAGAGCGCCGCTCAGGGTAAAGCCCTTGTAAGAGAAGGCTGTGGTAACACCACCAGTCCAGTCTGCGTTCACGTTCTTGCCAGTATCCTGTACCTCAGAGGTGAGGACGGGCTGACCGTTGGCATCAACGATAATCTGGCCGTCAGGTGTGTAAGTGGGCAGATAGGTGTAGAACTCACCCATCGGCTTGCCCTGCTCAGCATACATGTAGACAGCGTCGTCACCGGCAGAGAAGTTGTAGATGTTGACCTTACCACCCTCAAGGCTCTCAGGCAGGCTGACAACCTCGTTCTTGTTCTTGGCGAAGTTGAAGCCGATTTCCCAACGGAAGTCCTTTGTGCGGATCGGGGTCAGGTTAACCAGCAACTCAATACCCTTGTTGCGAACCTTACCGAAGTTGGTCACCATCGTGGTGTAACCTGATGCAGGGTCAACGGGCAGCGAGAAGATCTGGTCGTCAGTTGTACGGTTATAGTATGCGAAGTCGATATTGATACGGTTGTCGAGGAACGACAGGTTGGTACCAATCTCGAACTCAGTCGTCATCTCAGGCTTCAAAGAGTTACTACCGATACGGGTAGTTGCCTGGAATGAGTTGATGCCGTTCATCGGGAACTTGGCTACATCGAGACCGTAGTAAGCACGGGCAGTACCCTGCTCGAAGTTAGGATAGATGTAGTAAGGCTCAGCGTCGTTACCAGTCTTACCGTAGGCCAGACGAATCTTACCGAAGTTCAGGATCTTGTTCTCGGGGATGAGCTTGGTGAAGATCCAGCTCAGGGTAGCACCGGGATAGAAGAAGCTGTTCTTCTCGAGAGGCAGCGTAGACGACCAGTCGTTACGGGCAGTGAAGCCGAGGTAGATCATATCGTCCCAACCGATGGTGACATCACCGAACAGACCTACGAGACGGCGCTTTGACTGAGCCTCCTCAAGAGTGGTCTTCGTAGAACCATTGCTCAGATCCCAGAAGTTGTCGAATGTCAGCTCGTCAGTCTGACCGACAATAACGGTGCTATAGCGCTCGTTCATGTTCACACCGACGTTCACATTCACGTCGAGCTTGCCATCCAGATACTTGTCAGCGAAGCTGGCCAGGAAATCATGGTTCAGCTCATACTTACGCATATAGCGGTTATACACATAACCAGCCTGGTTCATGTTAGAGGGAGCATAACCGTAGTCCTCGTTGATGAGTGCATCGTCAAGGGCAATCTTCGGCTCACCCTGCTTGTAGTCATAATCCGTGTAGTCGAAACCGAAACGATAAGTCAGCGTCAGCTGCTTGATAGGCTTGATGTCAGCCTGGATCTTGCCGAAGAACTGCTTAGAGTCGTTGTGGTCGTAGTTGTTCTCGATAGCCCAGTAGGGGTTGGTGATACCGTAAGGTGTGTACCAAGCCTCAGGTGTATCGAAAGCTGTATCCAGATTTCTGCGGTCATAGAGGCTGAGGTCGCGGGGGAACTCAAGCACACCGTCGATCATAGAAGCACCCTGGTAAGAACCCACGGTGTTGGTCTTTGTCTTGGCGAAGTTCACGCTAGAAGAAACCTTCAGCCAGTTTGTGGGATCATAGCTGCCACGATAAGCGATCGTATTACGATTGTAGGTATCCTTATCGTGAGGGATGATACCGTCGTCAGAGCTGTAAGAGTAGCTCAGATAATAGGTCATCTTGTTGTCGTTGCTGACACCGTTCAGGGCCACGCTGTGGCTGGTGCTCACACCCGTCTCGAAGAAGTCCTTGATGTTATCCTCTACTGCCTCGTACTTGTGGATCAGCTGCTGGTGGTTCCAGATAGGACCGTAAACCTGGGTGCTACCATCGAACTCAGGACCCCAAGAACCGTTCTCGATGAAGGTCTGGGTACCGTTCCAACCCTGTCCGAACTTGTTCTGCATCTTCGGCAGCGTGCTGACGTTACGCCACTGTACGCTTCCGTCGTAGGTAATCTGGAAGTTACGCTCACCCTGCTTCTTACCGCTCTTGGTGGTGATCACAATCACACCGTTGGCAGCGCGGCTACCATAAAGAGCGGTAGCGGCAGCACCTTTCAGCACGGTCATCGACTCGATATCGTTCGGGTTGATGCTTGACAGACCACCCATTGCCTGGACGTGACCCATCGTGCGGAATGTTGTAGTCTGGAGGGGCACTCCGTCGACAACATACAGCGGCTGGTTGTTACCGTTGATAGAGCTGATACCACGGATGATAACGCTGCTGGCCTGACCAGGGTCGCTAGATGTGGTGTTGATCTGAAGACCAGCCACCTTACCGGCGAGTGCACCCGTCACATCAGTCAGCTTACCAGTGGTGAGCTCAGCGTCATCGAGGGTCTGGGCTGAATAACCCAGCGTCTTCTGCTGACGTGAGATACCCATGGCGGTAACCACAACCTCGTCAAGTGCCGTAGCGTCGCTCTTCAGGAACACACGCATACCGTTCTTGGCCTGCACGGTCTTAGACTCGTAACCAAGGTAAGAAACCGTAATCGTGTTCTTGCCTGCGGGCAAAGTCAGCGAGAAGCGACCATTTACGTCAGTCAACATACCGGTACTCGTACCATCCACCTTGACGGCGGCGCCGATGATCGGCTGACCGTCTTCCTGGGAGAATACTGTACCAGAAACTTTGGTTTGAGCCATCGCAGTTCCCATGCAAAGGAAGAGCGCGGCTAAAAACATCGTTAGTCTTTTTTTCATAAATTCTCTCTCTTTTGTTATTAATTAAATATTGGTAGTATAAATGTTCAATTTTACACCTATTTTATATATAATGGCTTCCTCTGCGCCAGAGGTGGTTGGATTGTGGACAAAAAACACTATATTTGCCCCAAATTAATTCAATGATAATGTAAGTTTATGAGCTTTTTTATTCGAATAGAGTTTCATGTATATCTCCACCGAGGAAGTAATAATGTGCAAGTGGCAACATCTGAAGGTAATAGTCAGGGGATAAGCCCCGCCAAATTCTGTCAGCAGATAATGGCAGAGGCGGACAGGCTCAAGGAGAGCCTGAGCCCATCGACATCTGATAACTATTTTACGGCAATCCGGTCGTTTCAACGATTCCTTGCCGAAAAGCAATCCTTAGGCAGCCTTGACAGTAGCGTAATGAAGTGTTTTGAAAGGTGGCTCCGTGATAATCGCTTGTGTCTCAATACGATATCCTGTTATATGCGCTCCCTGAGGTCGTTGACCTCAAAGGTGTTCCACAAGGAGTTGAATGACATCTTTGATGAGGTATATACTGGTCGAGCCAAGACTGAAAAGCGGGCCGTACAGAAAGCCGAAATATACAAGATCCAGGGAGCTAAAGTAAAGTCAGGCTCCTTTCTTGCTTTAGTTCGCGACCTGTTTCTCTTCAGCTTCTATGCTTTGGGAATGCCCTTTGTTGATATGGCTTTCCTTCGGAAGGAACAAATAGCTGACGGGCAGATTGTATATTATCGTCATAAGACAGGCCAGCGAATATGCATAAAGATCGAACCCTGCATGCAGGAGATTATCAGTCGCTATCGGGCGGAAGGCACCGATTATGTATTCCCTTTGCTTACTGCCGCAGATCCCGATAAAGCGTACAGGCAATACCAACGGAAGCTTAATCAGTATAATCGTGAGCTGAAGCACTTGGCCAAATTGTCAGGAATATCCAAGAACCTGACGTCTTATGTTGCCCGTCATTCCTGGGCCAGTGCCGCTTATGGCGATAACGTTGATCTTTCTGTGATATCGAAAGCATTGGGGCATACGAACCCGCAGAATACGCTGATCTACTTACAGCAAATAGATGACGAGAGAATACAAAAAGCTAACAGATATTTGCTGGAAAATATGAAGGAATTTGGCAGGATGAATGAGTGAAATGCTACAAAATTTTTAATGTGAAATGGGTTCAGCGTCAATTTGGGTGAAAATTCCAGTCCCATTTTATGTCACTATAGAGTAGTTTTGCCCTGAGCACATCAGCCTTTGCTCTGTTGTACATACTTCTCTTGATAGCCTTGGCTTTGTTGACAGTCCCTTCTAATAGGGCATTGCTAAAGTCCGTAGTGTATGCTCTCTCTACAGCCACCCTGTCTTTCTCGATGTACCAGGCAAAGCCGCTGATTTCCCTGACCCCGCATTTGCGTGCATCCTTGAGCCATTCATCCATCGTCGGAGCATCATCCTCTGCATGCAGCATTTTACGAAAGCCAATGCATATACCGATGATGTGTTCCACTTCCGGATGAGTTTCCTTCAGCCTCTGTAGTTTCTTCGACTGCGTCTTGCCCGTAAGGATGTACTTCCAGACAGTGCTTGCCCTGACAGTTGCAGCCCTGACCCTTTGTTCTCCGAGTGCTTTGTTGTGGAGGCGTACCTCTTCACGTAGCTGTTTATATCGGCAGAGGAGCGGATGCAGACACCTCTTCAGCAGCCGCAAGGGTAGCTCCGGACCCAACCTCTTGGCCACCGCCTCAGGCGTGATGCAGCCAGAGCTTACGATGCGGGCTATATCCCTGGCAGCCTTCATGGCTTTCTTTTGATCCGTGCTGAGTATTTCGGACGCTCTGTACTGCTGTATCAGACGCACTCTTCTGGATTTGACTCCCAGTGACTTTGCCATCTCCGCTATGCTCATCCCGCTTTCCTTCATACGATGTACCTCATAGAACTGGATGACTCTCGTGCGGTGCTTCTTCTCTCCCATCTGGCAGATGCTGTCCACAACAGACCTGTATGCCTCGTCCTCCGTGGGGTATGGGTATTGCAGCTTCTGTCTCTTCTGGCCGAGCAGCTTCTTTATCGGCTCCACGGATGCCTTCTTCAGATTCTCCATCAGATGGAAACGGTCGGACACCTGCCTGATGAACTCAGAGGCTGCACTGATGATGGATGCATACGACTGGCTGCCGTCACGGGTGACCACCTTGATCTCAGGATGAGCCTTCAGCCAGTCTATAATCTCCTGTCCGTAGCGGGAATCGAAAACGGCAAGGGGCTGGCGGGTGTAGTGGTCTACGATAACACACATGTACTTATGCCCCTTCCACTTGGCAAAGTCGTCCATCCCTACATAGCCGCTGGTGCGCACCTCCGGATTGACGCTGCCCATCAGGCGGAGCGTACGGATTAGCGAAGACTGGCTGACCTGGATATGCTGTATGGCCAGTGTCTCACAGGCCTTACGGGCCGTCTGGCCCAAAGCCTCGTGACGGATGCGATCCTCTGCCTCATTGGTGTACCGCCCGTATGGACGGGTCATCGCCAGAGGCTCAGAGAATATGGTATGCCCACATTTCGGGTTACTGCAGACAAAATGGCGAACGTCGAGTATCAGCATCGTGCGGCTGCCTAACAACTCCGTGCATTGAATTTTGCGGAGACGATGACTGTGGACAGATGTCGAACGCCTGCCGCAGCAAGGACATTTTGCACTGCTGCCTGTCGTATGGGCCGTGAGCGTCACAAGTGATTCTTTACTCGTCATACCGTCCAGCGAGATATGCCAGAGGCGACATTTTTCCTTCACACGTGATTTTATCTGGCCAATTACTTGCGAGAGTCCAGATTTCTTTGTATCTTTGCACCCTGTAGATGGGCGCTTTTTTGTTCTTTTTCGCACATACAAAGATACAAAAAAATACGCACATCTACAACTTTATAATGTTAACTAATGTGTTGATTATCAGATATGTAGTTAACAATTGTAAGAACTATTTATCACCCAAATTGACGCTGAACCGTGAAATGGCAAAATCCTATTCAACTCTACACTAAATACGCTTATCTTGCTGTAATACATAATGTTAGACTGAATTCAACTATGCACTAACTATTCACCAACTCTACACTAACTCTACATCAACTCTACACTATTTTGGCTTTTTTCAGCAAACATATCGCGTATAATCTATTATTTAGAGCGTATGTGAATGCATCTTTATCGGTATGTGAAGGGTGCTCAATCGTAAGCGGATTTTGAAATTCTCTAGAGAATTTATTGGTTTCCTTACGATAGACCTTTGTTTACTCGTAATGTAACTGTGGGTTTGTCGTAATGTAACTGTAGGTTTGTCGTAATGCAAATGAGCCTTTTCAGGGGTGCGAGATCGGCGAATGGGCTGTGCAGAGGTAGTGTAGAGTTGATGTAGAGTTAGTGTAGAGTTAGTGAATAGTTAGTGTATAGTTGAATTCAGTCTAACATTCTGTATTACAGCGAGATGAGTGTATTTAGTGTAGAGTTGAATGGGGTTTTGCGATTTCGCGGATAAAAAATATCGTTTTGACGATGAAAAATGGAGGGCAAAAGTGCGCTGAACTGTCGTTATGCTGGATGATGGTATTATTTACACAAAAGTAATAATTCAGGTTGATTTATATCAAGCAGAGATGGCGAAAGTGTTAACAAAAGGTGTTGAAATGTGATTTTTTTATAAAATTATTCGTTTTTTAGAAACTTATGCATTATTTTTGCACACTGAACCGTAACAAAAGGGCAATTCTAGGAGCGACCTCTGGCGCAGAGGAAGCCATTATATATATAAAATAGGTGTAAAATTGAACATTTATACTACCAATATTTAATTAATAACAAAAGAGAGAGAATTTATGAAAAAAAGACTAACGATGTTTTTAGCCGCGCTCTTCCTTTGCATGGGAACTGCGATGGCTCAAACCAAAGTTTCTGGTACAGTATTCTCCCAGGAAGACGGTCAGCCAATCATCGGTGCAGCCGTCAAGGTAGTGGGAACAAGTACCGGTATGTTGACTGACGTGAATGGTCGCTTCAATGTTGTCCTTCCGGCAGACAAGAATCAGCTCGAGATTTCCTATCTCGGCTTTGTGTCTCAGACCGTGAATGCCAAGAACGGCATGCGTGTTTTCCTGAAGAGCGATGCCAAGACCCTAGACGAGGTGGTGGTGACAGCCATGGGTATCAGCCGCGACAAGAAGGCTCTGGGCTACGCTGCTCAGGAACTGAATGCCGATGATCTGAACACCAATGGTACCAGCTCGCTGGCAAGTGCCATCCAGGGTAAGTTGACTGGTGTCAGTGTCCGTCAGTCGTCGGGTGCTCCTGGTGCTTCTGCACAGATCGTAATCCGTGGTGCACGTTCGTTCGACGGTAACAACGCTCCGCTGTATGTGGTCGATGGTATGCCTATCAGTTCTACGCCCGACTTCGGCACAGGTAACTCTGTGACAGGTGCCGACTTTTCCAACCGTAGTATTGATATCAACCCTGACGACATCGAGAGTATCAACGTGTTGAAGGGCCAGGCTGCTTCTGCCCTGTATGGTATCCGTGCTTCTAACGGTGTGATCCTCATCACTACCAAGCGTGGCAGCAAGTACACCGCCAAGCCTGTGATTACCTTCTCTACCGACATCAGCGCCCAGACACTGAGCCGCAAGTACAAGCATCAGGATGTGTATGCTCAGGGTTCCAGCCCGGCAGCCTACAACCCCAGCTCTTCTTCCACATGGGGTCCAAAGATTACCGATCTGCCCAACGATGGCAAATATGGCGGTAACAGTCAGGGACACTCTGGTATGTACTACAATCCCAAATATGAGCAGGCCGGCATCAATCCTTGGGTAACTCCGACCACTCATGACAATGTGGGCGACTTCTTCCAGACGGGTCTGACTCAGAACGCTTCGCTGAGCATCGCCCACCGCGTGAACAATATCAGCTACGCCTTTGGCATCAGCGACACTTATCAGGATGGTATCATTCCTTCTACAGGCATGATGCGTACTGGTGCTCGCGGTGCTGTGGACTGGGAGATCAACAAGCAGTGGAAGACTGGTTTCTCTGCCAACTACAGTTCTACCAAAATCAAGAGTGCACCCGGTGCCAACAACGGTGTGGTGAACGTGGTCTACGGTGCTCCTGCAGAGTATGACCTGAAGGGTACTCCTACACATGTTCCTGGCGACCCTACCACCCAGGTGTCTTACCGTGCCACCAACTTCAACAACCCCTACTGGTGGGCTGACAACGATGAGTTCCGTCAGCACACAAACCGTGTGTTCGGAAATGCATACGTTGAATACTCTCCGAACCTCGGTCTGGGTGAGGACTACAAGCTGACCTTCCGCGAACAGGCTGGTCTCGACATCTATACGACTGATAACATGACCATTGCCGAAGTGGGTTCTGCCTATAACACGAAAGGCGAGGTAGAGGACTTTGGCGTACAGCGCAACATCTTCAACAACCTGCTGACCGCGAACTTCACTGCCAAGCTTGGTGCTGAGAAGGAATGGGATCTAGGTCTGTTGATCGGTAATGAGTTCAACCATGACTATAGCCGCCACTGGGACTATGATGCTTCCGCACTGTCTTGGTACGGTCAGCCCGTCATCGAAAACGCTGCCAGCATGGACTACTGGAGCATGTCTCATGACAAGGAACGCTCACTTGGTTTCTTCGGACAGATTACTGCCAGTTGGAAGAACATGCTATATCTGACTGTCACTGGCCGTAACGACATCGTGTCTACAATGCCTCGCGGCAACCGCTCGTTCTTCTATCCTTCAGTGTCGCTGGGCTGGATATTCACCGAGCTTCCCTCGCTGAAGGACAACGACATTCTCTCCTACGGTAAGCTACGTGCCTCTTACGCCCAGGTTGGTCAGGCTGGTATCTATCGTGACAACTACTACTATACACCATCTTACGGAAGTGGTATGTATGTCTATACGCCTATTGCCTACCCGATGAACGGTGCAAAGAGCTATGTGCCTTATTACGTTTCATTCGACCCGAACCTGAAGCCCCAGAATACCACGAACTATGAGTTCGGTATCGATCTGAATTTCTTCAAGAACCGCCTGCGTCTGGAGTACACAGCCAGCTATCAGGATGTGAAGGATCAGATATTCGACGTGCCTACGGCCGGTTCTACAGGTTATCAGTACCTGCGCACCAATGCTGGTGAGATGACTACATGGGCTCATGAGTTTGCTCTGAATGCCGACATTCTGCAGAACAAGGACTACAACTTGACACTCGGTGTGAACTTCACCAAGATCAAGAACAAAGTGAAGGAGTTGGCTCCTGGCGTAGAGAGCATCATGCTCGGTGGTTTCGTAGAGCCTCAGGTTCGCGCTCAAGCTGGCTACACCTATCCTAACATCTACGGTGTTGCCTTCAAACGCACTGAAGATGGTCAGCTGCTGCTGGCCGACGGTCTGCCTCAGGGTACTGGCTCCAGCGAGAACATCGGTGAGTGTGCTCCAGATTTCAACATGGGCTTCAACCTGAAGGCAAACTACAAGAATCTGTCACTCTCTGCTACACTCGACTGGCAGAAGGGCGGCAAGATGTACGCTGGTACAATCTTGACCATGAACTGGTTCGGTGCTTCTACCGAGTCACTCAACTATCGTGAGGGCACGATGATCGGCGAGGGTATCGACGAGGCCACAGGCCAGAAGAACACCATCGAGGTGAGCAAGCAGGACTGGTACATGGCCTACAACGATATTACTGAGGCAGGCATCTTCGATACCAGTTTCTGGAAGCTCCGCGACGTGACGCTGGGCTACGACCTGCCTAAGTTTTGGGGTATCAACATGAATATCTTCGCCTTTGCACGCAACATTCTCATCTGGGCAAAGATGCCGGATCTCGATCCCGAGAACTCTCAGGGAAACGGCAACATGAGCGGTTACTTCGAGCGTTTCTCTGTACCATGCACCTCCAGCTTCGGTGGTGGTCTGAAAGTGACTTTCTAATCCGAGGATGTATTAAGATAACCAAATCAGAAAAAAGTAATTAATATGAAGATAAAATATTTGTTTGGCATTGCGTTGGCAACTATGCTATACAGTTCGTGCTCTGAGGACATGATGGATCGCATCAATGAGGATGAAACCAGCAAGACCGCCAATAGAGTTGGTGCAAAATTCCAGCTCACAGACGCAGAGGTGGCCACTGCCTATTCAGTGGTGAACGGTGCATACGCCTGGTATGTATCCTCTTATACGGAGCAGCTCTTCGGTACTGGTAATAACCAGATGCTCAAAATTGAGCAGCGCACGGTATCAGAGTTGGCTGGTGCTACCACTTTCAACAACGAGTGGAATGCTACTTACTCCAACCTGATGAACCTGATGCAGATGATTGAGAAGTGCTCTGCAGGTGGTATCGACGAGGGCAAGAACGACCTCCTGGGTATGGCCCAGCTACTGGCTGCCATCAACTGGGGCGTGCTGACCGACCTCCACGGTGACATACCCTTCAGCGAGTGTTTCCAGAGTATCTCTGCTCCGAAGATCGATACCCAGGAGACGGTCTATAATGCCATTTTCCAGTTAATTGACGATGGTATCGCCAACCTTTCTGAAGGTGGAAGTAACGCTGGCGAGCAGGACATCATCTATGGTGGTGATACCGAGAAGTGGCTAGCTCTTGGCTATGCCCTCAAGGCTCGCTATCTGCTCCACACCGCAACTCGTAACCCAAGTGTCATCAGTCAGGTTGAGAGTGCAGCCCAGAATGCCATAGAACTGGGATTCACAGGTTTTTATCTTGACATGTTCAATGGCGTGACAGCCGACAACGCTTGGTCAGCTTATCAGTGGAGCCGTCACTACATCGGTTCAAGCAAGACTGTCGACGACCTGATGCTGGAGCGTGAGGATCCCCGTGAGCCCTACTACAACATGTCTATTGGTGGCGATGTCATCGGTGTTCCTGGTAGCACTGAACTGGCCTCTCTCACGGAGACTGTCAACGAGCCCGCCTGGCTCGAGAACGGTGCTGCCAACCTTGCCATCATGAGCGAGTCGGAACTCTACTTCATCCTCGCCGAGGCTCAGGCCCTCCAAGGCAAGGATGCCACAGAGGCTTTCGAGACAGCTGTCAGCAGCAATGTGGCAGAGTATGCAGCCATCAGTGGTGATGCTTTAGCTGACGAGGATATCGCAGCCTATCTGGAGAACATCGCTCCCCTCTACGAGGCCGATGCTCTGAAAGAGATCCGCATCCAGAAATATCTGGCGCAGACCCGCGGAGAGGTAATCGAGACTTACAACGACATGCGCCGCATCGGACTTGACGAGTATCCTGTTAAGATGTCCAATCCCAACAACAATGGAGGTGCAGGTAGCCGCTGGCCCAACATGCTACCTTATGGTGACAGCGATGTAGTGTCAAATCCGAACGTAGCCGCAGCCTTTGGCTCAGGCAACGATGCTGGTATGTACATTTTCAGCAACAAAGTTTGGTGGGCTAAGTAAACAGACAGTTTACTGACACCTATGATAAAAATGGCTCCTATCCATGATTGGTTAGGAGTCATCTTTATGTTCAAACGACAACTAGAGAGCCTCAATTTCTACGGCAGTAAGACCCGTATATTTCATAATTGTTTCTGTCGGCAGGTTGTCAGCCTTCATGCTCCTTGCTATTTCAACATTCCTTTCTGCCTGTCCTTCAGCAAAACCTTCTGCATGACCTTCTGCATGACCTTCTCGCTTGGCTTTCTGGCGGAGCACCCGCTCGTTGACAACGGCATCCCAGAACTGCTCGTAGGCATAGAGCTGGCCTTCGGTGAAAGCCGACTTCTCGACAATCTGAAGCGCCTTACGCGTATCTTCGTTCTCTAAAAGCTCTGCAGGGGCCTCGCTCGTACTTTCGTCTATCTCCGTCAGATAGCGCAGCCACAGCACCGCCATCTTCTTCTCGGCAATAGTCTTCGGCTTGAACTTCGGCAGTTCCACAAACACCAGGCGCAGTCCCTCGATGATACGGTCGGTGTTTTCCACATCCACAATCGCATAGTCGTGATAGAACTCATCGGGCCCGCTTTCAAAGCCGATGTCATTGATCAGGTTCAAGCAATAGACAGGCTGTATCAGTGTGTAGTTCTCTCCCTTGTCCAGCTGGCGGACGATGGCCTTAGAGGCATTCAGGATGACGCGCTGCCTAAACTCGTCGCTCCAGTAAAGTTGCATTTCGACAATGAACTGCCGCCCAAGCGCATCCTTGCACCGTACATCGACCACGCTGTTCTTCTTTGCCGGGTTCTCGGGCACCATCTCTGGCGTGGCATACTCAAGGCTGATGATCTGGGCATCCTTGTCCAGCGGCAACAAAGCATTCAGCAGACTCTTCGTCAAGTCGGGATGCTCGCCGAATATCAGCTTAAAAGTCAAGTCAGCTTTGGGATTCAGATATTTACCTTTCATCGTTGTCACTCCTTTCTTTGTTTTGTCTTTGTTATTCTCCATAATACATGATTTTTAATTAACGCTGCAAAGATAATCATTTCCTATGAAACCGCCAAACTTTTTGGAAAATATATTTAAGAACACTATTGCAAACAACTCAAAAGCTATCGGCTCCTAAAACATTTGGTTTCAGGAGCCGATTAAATATTAATTTAGACAGTTTCGTTTACTTCACCTGGATGACGAGATACTTGCTGGTAGACCAGAAGGCATCGGGGTTGGTGATACGGAGCACATACTGCTTGTTGGCATCACGCTGGAGCGTATATGAGCTGGCAGGATGACTCGTCAGGATCTCGGCACTCTTACTGTAAAGCTTGATCTCCTTGTCGATGCGGATATCGATCTTGGTGAAATACTCCTTGTTGAAGTTAGAGCGAAGCACCTCACCAGCATCAAGGATGTTCTGCTCCTTCAGCTCCTTCTTCGTTCCGAAGACAAACCAAGCCGTGTGGAGCGCCTTGTCCTGGGTGCTGATGGTCTCGGTCTTCTGGGTATTCTCCTCCTTCAGCGAAGCGACGTTCGTGTTCAGGTCTGATACCATCTCGTCGAGCTCGGCAATATGGATGTCCTTCTTGTCGAGTTCCTCGCGGAGAGACTGAAGCTGCTTGTCCTTGACCTCCATCTGCTGGGTCAGGTTGTCGATGATCTTCTTCAGCTGTCCACCCTTCACGGTACTTTCACGTACCTGCTGCTTCAGCTTGTTGATGAGTTCCTTGTTCTGCTGCATAGCCGACTGGATGAACTGCAGGTTCTCCGTGATGCGCTGCTTGGTGTTGGTACCTTCACCCGACTTGGCGAGTGTCACACGGTTCTGAGCCTCGGTAATCTCACGGAATCCCTCCTCAATGTCACTGAGTGTGGTCATCATGTCGTTGATCTCATTGTCTTTCTGTGCAATAATCTGCTCCAGAGAATCACGCTGCTGCAGGGCAGCCTGCTCGGCCTTCTTCACAGCATCCTGATTACAACTTGCTACCGCCACTGTGCAGGCAGCAAAGAATAATAGTTTCTTCATACTTTTTGTTGTTAATTATTAATTTTCACTTTTTGCATTCTTATCCAAGCCGGCAAGGATGATGACGATCTCACCCTTGGGCTCCTTCTCCTTGAAATGGGCTATCACCTCTTCGAGACTTCCCCTGACGCTCTCCTCGTGGATCTTGGAGATCTCGCGGCAGACGCTCACCTGGCGATCTGGGCCATAGACCTCGGCAAACTGCTGCAACGTCTTCAACAGACGGTAAGGCGACTCGTAGAAGATCATCGTGCGCTCCTCGCCTTTCAACGACTCCAGTTTTGTCTGGCGTCCCTTCTTCTGCGGCAGGAAGCCTTCGAAGGCAAAACGGTCACAAGGCAAGCCGCTAGACACGAGCGCCGGCACGAATGCCGTTGCCCCAGGCAGGCACTGCACCTCTACCCCAGCCCTGACGGCCTCGCGAACCAGGAAGAAGCCCGGATCGCTGATGCCCGGCGTACCGGCATCGCTGATCAGTGCCACGTTCTCACCCGCCAGCAGACGGCTAACGACACTAGCCGACGTACCATGTTCATTAAACTTATGGTGCGACAACAAAGAGTTCTTAATCTCATAATGCTTCAGCAGGATGCCCGATGTGCGGGTATCTTCCGCCAGTATGAGATCCACCTCTTTTAAGATACGGACGGCACGGAAGGTCATGTCTTCCATATTGCCTACTGGGGTCGGAACGATATACAATATGCCCATATCGGGGGACAAAATTAGCGTAAATAATCAGAATAGACAAAAAAAGCGGCAAAAACTTTGCAATTTTTAAAAGGTTTTGGTAATTTTGCCGCCAAATGTGACAAAATAGAAGAATATGACAAGAGAAACCATCACCTTTGACCGGTTAGTCCGCTGGATTGGAGGTACCCTGCTCGTTGTAGGCATCCTCTTGCTGATCGACTACCTCAGCAGCGTATTGCTGCCGTTCGTCATTGCCTGGTTCTTCGCCTATCTGCTCTATCCGATGGTGAAGTTACTAGACCGGAGATTACATCTGCCCCGGGCACTTAGCATCATCCTGACGCTTCTGATCGTCATTGCCGTCATCTCGGGAGTCGTCTACCTGATTATCCCGCCGATGATTGAGCAGTTCGAGAAATTGGGCTATCTCGCTACCGACTATATCCAGAAGTCGGCCAATATCACTTCTATTCCCGGGGCGATATCGGAATGGATTACGAATAACCAGACTGCGATTGAAGAGTTCTTCAAGAGCAAGGACTTTACGGATGGACTGAAGACCATCATGCCGGGCTTGTTCAGTTTCCTCGGACAGACCTACAGCATCATCGTCAGCGTCATCGCATCGTTTATCACCTTATTATATATGTTCTTCATCCTGCTCGACTATGAGTATCTGACAGACAACTGGATCCGGATCTTCCCAAAGAAGAATCGTCCTTTCTGGCGGGAACTGATGGGCGATGTGGAGCGTGAGCTGAACAACTATATCCGCGGTCAGGGACTTGTTGCCCTCATCATGGGTGTACTCTTCTGCATCGGCTTCACCATCATCGACTTCCCGATGGCCATTGGTCTCGGCATCATGATTGGCATTATGGACTTGGTGCCCTATCTGCACACCTTTGCCCTGATTCCCACAGTGCTCCTGGCCCTACTGAAGTCTGCCGACACAGGTCAGAACTTCTGGATTATCCTCATCATGGCACTCGCTGTGTTTATCATCGTACAGCTTATCTGTGACATGGTAGTAACGCCGAAGGTCATGGGCAAGGCGATGGGTCTCAACCCTGCCATCCTGCTGCTCAGCCTCTCCGTATGGGGCGCTTTGCTCGGATTTATCGGCCTGATTATTGCACTGCCACTTACGACACTTCTCATCGCTTATTACCAGCGATATGTCACCAAAGATAACGAAAATGACCCTCCGGAGAAAAAATCATCCGAATAAATTTGGTAGTTTCGGCAAAAAGTCGTACCTTTGCAGCCGCTTTCGAAAGATTGCACAATAAGGTAGATCCGTTAGCTCAGTCGGTAGAGCACAACACTTTTAATGTTGGGGTCTTGGGTTCGAGCCCCAAACGGATCACTGAAGAAGAGAGGCTTTCCTGTCTCTCTTTTTCTTTTCCACTGCCTGTAGGATAGACTTTGAAATCCCAATGGTTGACGTACTTATTCCCGCTGAACACGATAGTCAGCGTCAGCTTCTGGGCTGTCTTGATGGTGTCAAGGGGCATGCGGATAGTGCCCAGACTGGTGTTCTTGCCAAGTGGAATCTCACCGTTGAACAGCAAACCGCCTGCATATACCTGCAAACTGTCGTCGCTGATATAATAGGAAGCACGGATCGACTGTATATCTCCGAAGAAAGCATTATAGCATTCAACGGGGACAACCAGCGTATCGGCAGAGGAATACTCAGTCTTCTGGAAATGGGCAATGGATACTAACGGCGAACAGAACTGGTGCATCGTTTCTGCATCAATACTGTTATTGAACCCATCCAACAGGAACCCTGTATTGTTTTTATCACAGAGATTGCGCTCTAACTGAGCCTTCAGATCAGGCAAGGCAATCCCCTTACACTGCACATTTGCGATAACTGGAGCGACATTCGACGTATCACTTTCATTTACAGATACCTGCGGCCGAATCTGATATTCACTCCCGTCATAGACTATGGTAGGCTCATAGTGCATCATCTGTTTCTTCCATTCATTACAGAAGTCACCCCAGCCTCCAATAGAATTACAGCCTGAGCCCATCATCAGGAAAGAAGGATGGTGGCCGTAGTTATCGATCAGTCGCTTGGACTCATTGAACAGGTAGTCGTCGGCAGGCTTGCCATCTTGGAGTGCTACGCCATAATCCGGCCAAGATGGTCCTTCGGGCTGCAGATAAAGGCCCAGTTTATCAGCAGCAATAAAGGCAGCATCAGGCGGACAATAGGAAGGGAAACGCACGACATTCAGTCCGCGATCCTTATATTGGCGGAACAATTCAAGCCAGGACTGCTCATCGTTCTTCGATGTCATCCTCGACAGCGTCTCCTCATCGACTGCCACCCCTCGGAAGAAGAGCGGATAACGATTGACGGTCAACTGCTGGTCTTTCAACATGATCTCACGCATGCCGAAAGTCGTCTCATAATAATCATTGGCCACAGCAATGCCGATGCGGTACAGATTGGGGTGGAACTCATCCCAGAGCGCCACTTTATCGCCGACATACACATTGATCAGCATGTGACTATTATCTAGATCATAATAATTGGTGAGAATACGGGCGTTAGCCGCACCTTCACGCTGAATATAGACAGCTACGGCCTCGTTGTAGAATGCCCTGAAAGAACCATCGAGCGTCAGATCCAACTGAACGACACCTTCATAAGGGAATGGGCGAAGGCGGACCTGACGGATATAGATATTCCGCGACTGAGCCCTCAACTCCATACGTCCAGAGATACCCTCCCACTTTTGAGGGGGATTCTCGACGCAGATAGCGATCGTATTTCGCTCGCCAGGAATCAGCTGCTCATTGACAATATCATACTTATGCGGGGCAAAGACATAGTTGCAGTCACCTTGCTTGACGCCGTTGACATAAAGCGTCGTCTTGGCATTCGGCCTTTCCAGGTAGAGGCTGACACGATGACGCCGCCAACTATCGGGCACATAGACTGAACGCCGATACCAAATAACTCCAGAGTCCGGCCTCGTCACGGCCTTGTCATCTGAAAGCACAGAACTTGGCAGCGTAGCATACTGATTATATTGAGTACTGTCGCCTATTGCATAGTCCCAAAATCCGTCAAGGGAGATCGTCTCTTGAGCTGATAATGGCTGTAGGCCGAAAAGAGCGAGCAACAAGACCAAGGACTTCTTCATCTTCTTCACTTATTTCGTCTTGTTATTCAGAAAAGCGTTCACCTGATCTGCAATCTGGCGCATACCTTTGACAGAAGGATGCCCTGACAGCTTGTCTATCTTCTCAAGTTCGATAACTGGCACACCATAATGGCCACAGATGGTCTTGACGGACTCATCGATCTCATCGCGAAGGTCGTCATTCAGAATAAAATAGATCTCGGTATTGACATAACGGTCAGTCATCCACTGCAACATACGGGCTAAGGCCGGGCGGAACTGATACATATCGCCATAGGTGATTTTCTCATACTTATAGTCGCCAACGGGCGAACCAGCCCAACTGTCGTTAGTAGCCCCGAAAACAAAGATGATATCCGGCTGCCCGAGGTTGTCCATGCGGGTATTGAAAGAACGGGCACTATAGTCATTGCCGTCATAGCCTGTATAGCTGATGGTTGCACCGCTATAGGAATTATTGATACAAAGACGCCAGCCATTCTCCTTGATGACCTGATGCCACCACGTCTGGCGTACATTCTTCACATCGGTCTTGGCTTCGGGATTACCGACATAATACCATAATTCATTAGTGCTGGGGGTCATAAAGTTCTCATAGGTGGAATACGAATCGCCCAGGACAGATACGGACTTCGTCTGGGCAGTAGCATGACTGGCAAAAAGAGCCGTCAGCAGTATTAGGAATAGTTTCTTCATATCGGTTTATGTTTAAAGTCGTGTGCAAAGATAGCGTTTTTTTTAGACATAAACACATAAGTACAGATTATTTTTATGTTTCTTTTGTTCTTATGTCCAAAAAAATGCGTACCTTTGCGCCAACAAACGGAAAAAACTAATGATATTAATATGAAACGATTACTAATTACTGCATTATTACTCACGGCACTGACAGTAGTCCAGGCCCAGAATACGACGTTTGCCCGAGGCGCCGACATCAGCTGGTGTACGGAAATGGAAGCCGACGGTCAGAAGTTCTACAATGCCGATGGCATAGAGACCGACATCTTCGCCCTGATGAAGGAGATCGGCATGAGCGCCATCCGTCTCAGAGTGTGGGTGAATCCCACGAAATACGGTTATGGTGCCTGGTGCGACAAGGCCGATGTCATTGCCAAAGCCAAACGTGCCCATGCTCAGGGACTCGACCTGATGATCGACTTCCACTACAGCGATTTCTTTGCCGATCCAGACAGGCAGGATACCCCCTTGGAATGGAAGGATTACGACCTTGAGCAGCTGAAGACGGCTGTGGCAGACCACACGAAAGACGTGCTTCAGGCCTTAAAGGACGAAGGTATCGAGCCAAAATGGGTACAAGTAGGCAACGAGACCAATGGCGGCATGATGTGGGAAAACGGCCAGATAGACTGGAACAAGACTGGTAAGGCCCGCTATACCAACTATGTCTCCTTGAGCAATGCCGGCTACGATGCCGTGAAGGAAATCCTTCCCGATGCCTATGTGATTGTCCATATTGCCGACGCCTTTAAGGCTGCCGAATATCAAGGGTGGTTTTACAAAGAATTTAAGGAGGCTGGCGGCAAGTTTGATATGATAGGCCTCTCCCACTATCCGGATTGGACTGATTGGGACAGCGACAAGAGCGATGCTGCCAGCAACAAGAATGCCGCCAACAGTGTCAAGACACTCGGAGACCTGTTCAATGTACCCGTCATGATTGTCGAGACAGGCTTCTCTTCATACGACCCAACGAAAGGCGCAGAAGTTATGACAGACCTTTTCAGTCTGACCAAAGATCTCCCGCAATGTGCCGGTATCTTCTACTGGGAGCCTGAGACTGACGGAGAGTGGAAACCTGCCTATTATAGCGATCTTGTCTGGGATGCCTATGAGATGGGTGCCTTCACTACAGACGGAAAGCCCACAATCATCCTCGATGCCTTTAAGGACGAGACAACCGGAATCGCCAATATCATTACAGAAACGGATTCCCCCGCAAAATGGTATGATCTGCAAGGCCGTGAGTTGAGTGCCCCCTCAAAGGGACTGTTTATCATGAAGAAAGGCAGCACGACTCGCAAGGTTTTCATACCTTAGTGCGAGTCCTAATTCTTCGTACTATCCCTTAATTCAAGATGTGCATTGGCAACTATTTGACAGACATTTTCTTCGCCATTCATCTGTTCATAGAGGAGTTTAAACGCTTTTTTGGCTATTTCTTTCAGGTTCTGCTTTACAAATGTCACCCTAGGATGAGATATCTCTGACACCCAGTCACTCATAAAGCCAATAAAAGCCACATCCTCGGGTATACGAAGACCACGACTCAAAATAGCCTGAAAAGCGGAAATAGCCAAGACTCCATGAGCAGCCACGATGGCATCAGGAGGCTCTGGTAAATCCAGCAGATCCAACATATCGGAGAGTCCAGAATTAAAAGTAGCGAAATGGCATTTCACCAGTTCTTTCCTGATAGGTATCCCTCTTTCGCGCAGAGCCTCGAGATAGCCATGCTTTCTATCCGAGGTCTGCTGCATCTGATTCGATCCGCCAAGAAAAGCGATGTGCCGCGCACCACCATCAATCAGGTGGAGCGTAGCCTGGCGAGCCAATTGCGCATTATTAATTACAACTGAAGAGAAATTAACATCCGCCGTCCTGTCGAATAGCACGAGTGGAATCTTGTTCTTCTTCATCCGCTCCAAATGGGCATAAGTATTCGTTTCTTGCGACAGGCACATAATCACGCCCTCAACATGCAGGTTCTCGAGATGTTCCAGACAGACCTTCTCGCCACTCAACGAATCACCCGAGTCGGTTATAATGCACATATAACCTAGTTTTCTTGCCTCAGACTCTATCGTTTTCAGAATATGGGCATAATAGCTGAATGACACATCAGGAACGACAATACCTATCGTATGAGTAGTATCATAGCGCAGACTCATGGCAAAGGGATTAGGACGGTAGCCTTGCTCATTGGCCAAATCAAGAATCTGGCGCTGAAGGGAGGGACTTACACCCTTAAGCCCCTTCAGTGCCCTTGATACAGTAGACACATTGATTCCTAATATTTTCGCGATATCACGCTGTGATATTCTCTTTTTCATCTAGTCTTTTGGGTAAACCGAAGCAAAAATAGTCATTTACATCCATTAATTAAACGTAAAAAAGTGATAATTGTTGCGCAACGCGTTGCGTTCGTTGGTTAATACAAAGCCATCTACTTTCGCAAGCAAATGGCCTAATTCAAATTAATTAAATAATAATGTGTACAACACACTACGTCCCAATAGAAAAACTTACATATATGATGTGTTCTGTGTTGATTGGGATTGCAAAGTTAAGTATCATAACAAAATAATCATAACAAAATCCTGCAAAACCTATACGCAAAGCGTTGCGCGCTGAGGATAAAAAAAGAAAAAGGACTTGAAAGATAATTCTCTTCCGAGTCCTTTTATTGACTGCCTATCTCTGTAGCGGGAGCCGGGATTGAACCGGCGACCTCATGATTATGAATCATGCGCTCTAACCAGCTGAGCTATCCCGCCATCTTGCTGTTAAGCGGGTGCAAAGGTACTACTTTTTTGTGAACTACCAAAATTTTTCGCGAAAATATTTTGTATTTCAGATAAAATTTGTATTTTTGCAGCATGAGAAAGCAACGTATCGACATCGAATACCCTCTGGCAACCAAGTCGTTTAACATTGCTTGGGATCTAATCAGCACAGCACATGGACTAGAACGTTGGATAGCAGACCATGTGACAGAGGAAGACGGCGTGTTCACTTTTACCTGGGGCGAGCCGTGGACAGAGCATGACACCCGCAAGGCGCAGTTGATTGAATATGTCAAGTACGACCATATCAAGTTGAAATGGGAATATGATGAAGATGACGATGACAGTTTTTGGGAGATGCGCATTGAAAAGAGCGAACTGACGAATCTGCTGAACCTTTTGATTACCGACTTTGCCGAAGATGACGATGTCGACGGGCTCAAGATCCTCTGGGAAAGCAATCTTGACAGGTTGCACAGGGCAAGCGGGCTGTGAATGAAGAGCAATGTTTTGCCTGCGCGCGGGAAGAGAATAGTTAAATAATATCAAGGCGGGAGCAAATTCTTCATCCTTCACGCTTCACTCTTCACTATTTTTAGTACCTTTGCACGCTGATTATGTTCCGGATCAAGAAATTAGATATTTTCATGACCAAGCAGTTCGGACTGCTGTTCGTGGGAACTTTCTTCATCTGCCAGTTTGTGCTGATGATGCAGTTCCTGTGGCGTTATGTCGACGAACTGATCGGAAAAGGCTTGTCGCTGGACATCATGGCCCAGTTCCTCTGGTACATGAGTCTGATGCTGCTGCCTCAGGCACTGCCGCTGGCCATCCTCCTCTCATCGCTGATCGTATTCGGAAATCTCGGAGAGAGCTCGGAGCTGACAGCCATCAAGGCTGCAGGCATCTCGCTGATGCAGGCTTTCCGCCCGCTGATCGTCATCGTCTTGATCATCTCAGGCATATCCTACTATTTCCAGGACGTGATCGGACCGAAATCAAACCTCTCCTTCTACCAGTTGCTGGTCTCCATGAAGCAGAAGAGCCCGGAACTGGAAATCCCGGAAGGTATCTTCTACGACGGTATTCCCGGCTCCAACATCTATGTGCAAAAGAAAGACCTGAACACCGGTATGCTCTATGGCATCATGATCTATCGCCAGACTGGCAGCTACGAGGATCAGGCCATCATTCTGGCAGACTCGGGCATGATGCAGTCGACGGAAGAGAAGAAGCACCTGTTACTGAACCTCTATAGCGGCGAGTGGTTTGAGAACATGCGCTCTCAGGATCTTGCCAACAGCGCCAACATCCCCTACCGCAGAGAGACCTTTTCATCAAAGCGCATCGTGCTCGACTTCGACGGTGGTTTCAATCTGGCAGATATGAATGATGTGGCAGGAGATGCCCGTGCCAAGAGTCTCAACAAGATCCTGCACGACCTCGATTCCATCAAGGAATTCAATGACAGTGTGGGTCTGGCCTATTACCAAGATGCCACGAGATTCACCTTCAGAGCCAGTTCACTGAACAAGCAGGACTCCATCAAGCTGGTCAAGGAGATAGCTGCCGACAAGACGCCTTACGACTCCGTCTATGAGCGCAAGAAGCCTGGCTTGCAGCAGGCAGCCGTAAAGTCGGCTATGGCCAGCATCCAGTCTGCCATGTCGGATATGGAGATGAAGATGGAATACGCAAAGTATCTGCATCGCAACTACCGTTCCCACCAGCTGGAGGCCATCAAGAAGTTCACGGTGGCCCTTTCGTGCGTCATCTTCTTCTTTATCGGTGCCCCACTGGGAGCCATCATCCGTAAGGGAGGTCTGGGTGTGCCGGTGATTATCAGTGTACTGGTGTTTATCGTGTACTACATCTTCGACAACACAGGCTACCGAATGGCGCGAGAGGGACAATGGACAGTGCCTTTCGGCATGCTGATATCGACGGTGGCCCTCTCACCCATCGCGGCATTCTTCACCTATAAGGCCAACAAAGACTCTGTGGTCTTCAACATCGACTTGTACAAGAGCCTCCTCATGCGCCTCCTGGGCCTTCGCGAGAAACGCCACATCTACCGCAAGGAAGTCATCATCGATGAGCCTAAGTATAATGAGGATGCCGACATGCTGGCAAAAATCAGTCAGGATATCGAGGCATATAGCGAGAACCACAAGCTGTTGCGCTGGCCTGATCCAATCAAGGTGTTCTTCCATGCTGGCGACGACCAGGAAATAGAGCACATCAATGAAGAACTGGAAGAGGTCATCGAGGATCTGGGCTACTCCCGCGACAGACTGATCCTCTCCGAACTCAACAATTACCCCATCATCGCAGTCCGAGCCCATACCCGCCCATTCCGCAAGAAATGGATGAATGTCATTTCGGGATTACTGCTGCCGTTGGGTATATTCCTGTATGTCAGAATGATACGCTTCAGACTGCGCCTTTATAAAGACTTGCACACCATTCGCCAGACCAGCGAGCGCATCATCCCCCAGGCACAGGAACTGGCAAACCGTTAAGAAGAACTACTATATTATATATAAATAAGGTATAAGGAAATGGAAGATTTCAGACTGAACACCATAGAGGAAGCCGTAGAAGACTTCAAGAAAGGAGAATTCGTGATTGTCGTGGATGACGAAGACCGCGAAAACGAAGGCGACCTGATTATCGCTGCCGAGAAGATCACCGCCGAGAAGGTGAACTTCATGCTGAAACATGCCCGCGGCGTACTCTGCGCACCCATCACCATCGAGCGCTGCAAGGAACTGGATCTGCCCCATCAGGTGCAGGACAACACCTCTGTGCTGGGTACCCCCTTCACCGTGACCGTCGACAAACTCGAAGGCTGCACGACGGGCGTCTCTGCCCACGACCGTGCCGAGACCATCAAGGCCCTTGCCGATCCTGCCGCCACTCCCGAGACCTTCGGGCGCCCCGGCCATGTTAACCCGCTTTATGCTCAGGAGAACGGCGTCTTGCGCCGCAGCGGACACACCGAGGCAGCCATCGACCTCTGTAAGATGGCCGGTCTCTACCCTGCCGGAGCCCTCATGGAGATCATGAACGAAGACGGCACCATGGCCCGTCTGCCTGAACTCATCGCTTTTGCCAGGGAATGGAACCTGAAACTGATCAGCATCAAGGATATGATTGCCTACCGACTGAAGAAAGAGTCGCTCATTGAGGTGGGCGAAGAGGTAGACATGCCGACGGATTACGGTCATTTCCGCCTCATCCCCTTCCGTCAGAAGAGCAACGGCCTGGAGCATCTGGCCCTCATCAAGGGCGAATGGAAGGACGACGAGCCGATCCTCGTGCGCGTACATTCTTCTTGTATGACTGGCGATATCCTCGGAAGCAAGCGCTGCGACTGCGGCGAACAGCTCCACAAAGCCATGCAGGCCATTGAGAAAGAAGGCAAAGGCGTGGTGATCTACATGCAGCAGGAAGGCCGCGGCATCGGTCTGATGAATAAGATTGCGGCCTATAAGCTACAGGAAGAAGGCCTCGACACCGTGGATGCCAACGTCCACCTGGGATTCAAGCCCGACGAACGCGACTACGGCTGCGGCGCCCAGATGCTGCGCCACTTGGGTGTCCACAAGATGCGCCTACTGACCAATAACCCTGTGAAGCGAGTAGGACTGGAGGCTTATGGCCTCGAAATCATCGAGAACGTCCCCATCGAGGTAACCCCCAACCCCTATAATCTGCGCTATCTGGAGACAAAGAAGAACCGCATGGGGCACACCCTTCATCTGAAATAGCGCTCAAATTGTCACGAATTAAGCCAATTACGCGAAAAAGTGACTTTTTTCTTGCGCATTCAGAATTATTTTGCTTACTTTTGCACAAAATTTCACTAAATATGGCACAATTATCCAACAGATTACAGCGTCTGGCACCCTCTGCCACGCTGGCAATGTCACAGAAAAGTTCAGAAATGAAAGCTCAGGGCATCGACGTGATCAACATGAGCGTCGGCGAACCTGATTTCAACACGCCCGACCATATCAAGACGGCCGCAAAAATGGCCATCGACGAAAACTACTCACGTTATTCGCCAGTGCCGGGATACCCTGATCTGCGCCAGGCCATTGCCCGTAAGTTGGAGCGCGAGAACCACCTTCACTACACACCAGCCGAGATTCTGGTCTCCAACGGTGCCAAGCAGAGTGTCTGCAATACCGTCATGGCCCTTGTCAATCCGGGCGAAGAAGTCATCATCCCCGCTCCCTACTGGGTCAGCTATCCGCAGATGGTGAAGCTCGCCGGAGGCGAACCAGTCATTGTGGAAGCCGGTTTCGACCAGAACTTTAAGATGACCGCAGAGCAATTAGAGGCCGCCATTACTCCTAAGACCCGCATGATTATCCTCTGCTCGCCCAGCAATCCTACGGGCAGTGTATATAATAAGGAAGAGCTCAAGGCTCTGGCCGACGTCATTCTCAGCCATGAGGATCTGTTCGTGCTGGCCGACGAGATCTACGAGCACATCAACTATGTTGGCCGTCATGAGTCCATAGCCCAGTTTGAGGGTATGAAGGAGCGCGCCATCATCGTCAACGGTGTTTCCAAGGCTTACGCCATGACAGGCTGGCGTATCGGTTATATTGCCGCCCCCGAGTGGATCGTGAAAGGCTGCAACAAACTGCAGGGCCAGTACACCAGCGGCCCATGCTCCGTCAGCCAGAAAGCCGCAGAGTTTGCCTACACCAGCAACCAGCAGTGTGTAGAGGACATGCGCCTGGCCTTTGAGCGCCGCCGCGATCTCATCGTGCGCCTCGCCAAGGAAATCCCCGGCCTTGAGGTGAATGTGCCCGAGGGTGCCTTCTACCTCTTCCCCAAGTGCTCCAGCTTCTATGGCAAGAGCGATGGCGAGACGACGATCAGCAACTCCACCGACTTTGCGATGTACCTCTTGGAAAAAGGTCATGTGGCCACCGTCGGCGGCGATGCTTTCGGCGACCCCGAATGCTTCCGCATGAGCTACGCTACGAGTGACGAAAATATCGTCGAAGCAATGAAACGAATCAAGGATACAGTCGCAAAATTGAAATAAAACAATAAAATCCGAGTTAAAAGTTCTTAATTGCGCTTGTGTCCCGCTTTATTTTGTTATCTTTGCGAGGTGTTTTGAATATAGACAAATTATAAACTTAAATTTTTTCATAACTAAAAATTAAAATTAATTACATTATGGCAACAACAACAAAGGCTGCAGCCCCAGCTAAAAAATCGGGCTTTCAGGGTGTAAAAGCTGCATGGATTATCCTCGTAATTTGCGCTCTCGCAGGTTATGGCGTATGGTACTTCGTTATGGGTAACCCCGACAACTTCATCGGTGGCGACCGCAGCGGTCATCCTGCTAACCTTCTCGGTACAGTGTATAAGGGAGGTTTCGTGGTAGGTCTTATCCTTACCCTTCTCTTCACCGTTATCTGCCTCGGTATCGAGCGTTTCTTCGCTATCAAGACCGCTTCTGGTAAGATGAACCTGGCTAAGTTCACCGCTGAAGTTAAGTCTGCTATCAAGGCTCAGGACTTTGCTAAGGCAAAGGATCTTTGCAACAAGATGCAGGGCACAGTAGGTAACGTAGTTATGGCTTCTATCAACATGTATCAGACCGTTGAGACAGACGATACACTGAAGAAGGCCGCTAAGATCGCTAAGATCCAGCAGGCTCACGAGGAGGCTACTCAGCTCGAGATGCCTACTCTCCAGATGAACATGCCAATGGTTGCTACCATCGTATCTCTGGGTACCCTGACCGCTCTGTTCGGTACTGTGCTCGGTATGATTGGATCGTTCCAGGCTCTGTCTGCAGGTGGTGGTGCTGACTCTATGGCTCTGTCTGCCGGTATTTCTGAGGCCCTTGTGAACACAGCATCTGGTATCTTGACCTCTTGGGTTGCTACCGTTGTTTACAACTTCTTCTCAAACAAGATCGATAAGCTGACATACGCTCTCGACGAGATTGGTTTCACTATCTCAGCTACATACGATTCAAACCACAACGAGGCTTAATCTTTAACCATTTAAAACTTTTTAAACCAGTTTTAGTATGGCTAAAATTAAGATACAGAAAAAAGACATCTGGATTGACATGACGCCTATGTCAGACGTGATGACGCTGCTTCTGTGTTTCTTCATGTTGACCTCAACATTCTTGACACCGGAACCAGTATCAGTCACCGCGCCTAACTCAGTGTCAGAGCTGAAGATTCCAGAGCAGGATGTCCTGAACATTCTGGTAACACCGGAAGGCAAGGTATTCTGCGGTACGGAAAACAAGAACAACATGCAGGCTATGCTTGACGCTATGACCGACAAGTTCGGTGTACAGCTCAACGCTAACCAGGTCAAGCACTTCCGCGAGGATGCTATGGTAGGTGCCAGCATGGCTCAGCTCCCCCAATATCTCAGCCTTGAGCCGGAGAAGATGGGTGAAGCAATCCAGAAGCTCGGTCTTCCCCTTGACAGTATCAAGGGCGGCAAGAGCGAGTTCCAGGAATGGGTTACAGCAGCCCGTGATGTGAACCCCGACATCAAGCTCGCCATCAAGTGCGACTCTAAGACTCCTTACTCAGCTATCAAGCTGCTGATGTCGGAACTGCAGGATATGAGCGAGAACCGTTTCCAGCTCATTACAAACCTCGATGTTAAACGTTTAAACGACTAGTAGTATTATGGCAAAAAAGAATCTATCCAAGCAGAAGAAAATGGATACCCGCGTGAACTTCACGCCGATGGTAGACATGATGATGCTTCTGATCACCTTCTTCATGCTGTGTACTACGCTGGCCAAGCCGCAGGCTATGCAGCTGACCATGCCGTCTAACGACGATACATCACAGCTCAATGAAGAGCAGAAGCAGGTAACAAAGGCTTCTCACACCATCACCCTCTATCTGGGATCTAACGACAAGGTGTGGTACATAGCTGGTCTGCCTAACTATGACGACCCCTCTTGCGTAAAGCAGACCACCTACGGTAAGGATGGTATCGAGAAGGTGCTCAACGAGCACACCACCGAGGAAGGTATCAACCCGATTGCCAAGATCAAGCTGGCAAAGAAGGAACTCGATGCCAAGAAGGCGGCTCACAACTCAAAGATGACCGACGAGCAGTATCAAGAAGAACTGAAGAAGCTGAAGAAGGGTGAACTCCCCTCCGGCGAGAAGGTTCCTACGATGACCGTCATCATCCGCCCGCTCAACACTGCTACCTATGAGAACATGGTGGCAGCCCTCGACGAGATGCTCATTAGCAATATTGATAAGTACGTCATTGACAATGTCGACAAGATGAGCCAGGAAGACAAGGACCTCATCGCAAAGGCAGGTGTTAAATGATTAACCCGTAAAATGTAGAAAGAACTATGGCAAAAATAGATCTTATAGACAACAGCTGGGTCGACCTTGTATTTGAAGGTAAGAACCAGGCTTATGGAGCTTATCAATTGCGCAAGAATACGGGTGTCCGTAACCTCAAGGCCCTTATCGTTATGTTTGTGGCTTTCATCGCCATTGCAGCAATCGTGTATGCAAAGGTCTCTATCGAGAACTACATTGCATCTCAGAACGCCGCTATCGAGGCTGATGTAGAGCTGGCAAGCCTGGCCGAGAAGAAGGAAGCCAAGGTCGAGAAGAAAGATGAGCCCGAAGTTGAGAAGATTGAGATTGAGCGCGTCAAGAGCTCTGTAGCCTTCACCGTTCCTGAAATCAAGAAGGACGATGAGGTTAAGGAAGAGCAGGAGATGAAGTCTCAGGAAGAGCTCCAGGAGACCAACACCGCTATCGGTGCCTTCAACGTTGAGGGTAACGACGAGACCGGTGGTGAGGTGCTCAAGGCAAAGGAAGTAATCGCTGAGCCAGAGCCCCCGAAGGTAGAGGAGACGAAGGTGTTCGACGTCGTAGAGGAAATGCCCCAGTTCCCTGGCGGTCCCTCAGCCCTGTTCGAATATCTCTCGAAGAATATCAAGTATCCGGTAGTAGCCGAGGAGAACGGTGTACAGGGTCGTGTTATCGTGACCTTCGTCGTAGAGCGTGATGGTTCTATCACCGACGTTAAGGTTGTCAAGAGCGTTGACCCCTCACTCGACAAGGAGGCACAGCGCGTGGTTAAGTCCATGCCGCACTGGATTCCTGGTAAGCAGAATGGTTCTGCAGTACGTGTGAAGTACACCGTGCCTGTAACCTTCCGTCTCCAGTAAACGCTGATTAACTGAAATGAACGCATTCAACAAATTCGTTGGATTAACACTGATATTAGGCTTGCTCCACGCATGTGGGAGCAAGCCTAATCCTGAACAGGAGGAAGCCTATCAGAAAGCCGCCAGCTATTTCGTGGCCGACGAGAGCTTCTACCCTATCCTCGACGAAGAGCTGTATTATTTCACAACCCAGACACTCGACTCCATCACCCCTGTCTACATCAACGAGCAGGACGCCGTGAAGCAGGTGATGAAACTCGAGACCTGGCTTGCCTTCACCACGCGACAGTTCACGCAGAAGGAGCGCCAGAATCTGATTGACCGTAAGTACATGCCAAGAGCGATACCCATCGCGTACGACGGTCTGGCTATCATCGTCAACAATGCCAATCCCGACTCGTGCATCACCGTCAACGACTTTGCACGCATCCTCAAGGGAGAAATATCAGCCTGGAAGGAGCTCTATCCAAACAGCAAACTTGGCGAAATCGACGTCGTGTTCGACAATCCATTGTCAAGCACCGTGCGCTGGTGCGTCGACTCCATCCTCGGAGGTCAGCAGTTCAGTGCCAAGAATATCGGAGCCGTGCAGACGAGTGCTGCAGTCATCGACTATGTCGAGAAGCATGAGAATGCCCTCGGCATCATCGGATCCAACTGGCTCAACGACAAGCGCGACACCACCAACGTCACCTTTAAGAAGAATATATCCGTGATGGGCGTTTCCAAGATGAAGACCGCAGAGAAGTACAACTCATGGAAGCCCTATCAGTATTACCTATACAACGGCAACTACCCCCTCCGCCGTACCATCTATGCACTGCTCAACGACACGCGCAACGGCATCCCCTCCAGCTTCACCCACTTCATACAGCTGCCGAAGGGACAGAAGATCATCCTCCGAGCCGGATTGCTGCCTCAGACAGCCAATATGAACGTGCGTGATGTAATAGTAAACAAGAAATGATTAAACCTTTGCGGGTTTTATACGTCATAAGAATGAGAATGAGATAGAAACTAATAAGTAAAACAAATAAAACAAATAGAAGAGTATGAAAGCAATTAAGTATGTATTAATGGGTGTGCTGCTGGCAGGTTTCAGTGCCACCGCAAACGCTCAGGTTGAGGAGCTCAACGCAGCTATCAACGCTATCAAGACCAACGCCGCAGACAAGGGCGATCTGGCAAAGACAGCCTACAAGAAGAACAAGAAGGATGCCGAGGCTCTGATGAAAGTTGCCCGTGCTTATTTCGAGCAGAAGGATACTGCTGGAGCCATCCAGTTTGCCAACTATGCCAACGAGGCAGGCAAGCCCAAGTATCAGTACGCCCCCGCATATCTGCTGTTAGGCGACATCGAGGCATCTTACGGTACCGATGGTGGTAAGGCTGCTGGTTTCTACAACCAGGCTATCAACTTCGACCCGAAGAACCCTGAGGGTTACAAGAAATGGGCAATGGTATATCGTAAGATCAGCCCCTCTCAGGCTGCCAAGAAGCTGCAGGACATGAAGGCTATGTGCCCCAATGAGGATGTCGATGCCATCACCGCTCACATCTACATGCTGGCTGGCGACGAGAAGCAGGCTTACGAGAACTATAAGAAGGCCGACATCAACAAACTCGACAAGACTGGTCTGAACGAGTTTGTACGTTGCAGCTACTTCACCGGTAAATTCGAGGATGCTCTCCGCGCCGCAGAGGCTGGTATCAAGCTCGAGCCACGCAACCCGACATTCAACCGTCTGGCCATGTTCTCTAACTACGAGCTGAAGAAGTATGACGAAGCCAAGGCATACATCCACAAGTATTTCAACGAGACCGACAGCGCCAAGTTCTCAGAGTACGACCACTTCTACACAGCCCTGATCTATCAGGCTCTCGAGGATAAGGCCAACATGTACGAGCAGTACGACAAGGCTCTTGAACTCGTCAACGACTCTTCTATGATCAAGCGCCACGCTATCCTGAAGAGCGTATCAGATTCTTATCTGAAAGATCTGGAGTTCGAAAAGGCCCTCAAGTACTATAACGATTACATGGCTTGCAAGCCCGAGCTGAACTCTGACGACTACGAAGGTCTGGCCAAGATCTATTCAAAGAACGCTGATGCTGTAGCCGATGCTCAGAAGCCTGCTCTTATCAGCAAGGCTGTCGATGCATACCGCACCATGGGCGAGAAGTTCCCCGTACAGGCCATCTACGCTGCTTATCAGTGCGCCTCAATGAACAACAAGCTCGACCCGAATATGACAAAGAGCCTCGCAAAGCCCGACTACCAGAAGGTTGTTTCTCTGCTTGAGAGCAAGGCCGATCGCGACAAGAGCGAGAACACCATCCTGAAGTACAGTCTGCACTACCTCATGTCGAATGCCTTCCTGATCGACAAGAACAAGTCACTGGCTAAGGATTATGCCGAGAAGATTCTGGCCATCGACCCTGAGTATGGTCCTGCCCAGCAGATCAAGGATCTGAAGTAAGACGCAATCCTAACGATTAGATAAAAGAGGTGCCCCAAAAAGGAGCACCTCTTCTTTTGATTTATATCTCAAACGCCACCAAAATGCACCTTTCGGTACTAAAGTGGATTTGGTGGTTCAATGGTTCAGTGGTTCAGTTCTAAAACTTCTAATAAAAAAACACAAGTTAGTATCATATTTATATATATATAAATATATATATAAATATGAAATGAATTTGAGCATAGAAATAGGTTTTTTTTAATTGAACCACTGAACCACTGAACCAATTTCAATTCGATTTTTCAAGAATTTGCTTTACATTTCCATGCAATTAATATACATTCTCGAATCCGCCTCTTTTCAAGCGTTAATCAGTCGTAAGCAGAAGTATTCTCTATCGTAATTCGTTTTTCATTCGGCTTACGACTGATTTAGAATCGCCTGAAACGCCCCAAAACAGGGAATTTTTCACTATAAAGGGTAGATTATGAATAATTGTTACATAATGTAAGATATTTCAGAGATTAGAATGTCTGAAAAATGGCAGCGTGCTTTTTGGCGTGCCTTTTTGGCGTTTTAATTTGCAAGCATCGTTTTTTCTTCATACCTTTGCCGATGCAATGAAGATGCAACGGGGATTGCGGGCTGCGGCTCAGCGAAGGCCAAGCGAGCTCACCTCCGCGTTTACCTTGCACCGCAATTGCACTGTGATCACAAAGCGGGAAGCGGCGGACCGATGTAGATCGTCGCAAAACAACCTATTAACACAAAAACTAAATTAAACTATGGTACAGAATCCACAATTTCTGATTAACATTCGTAAGAACATCAACGCCAACAACCCCGGTTACGGAAAGTACTACCCCAAGGCCTACGTGCGCCACGTATATCATATAATAAGAAGTGTTTCCAATACACGGATCACCTCTTTTTTCTATTGCAAGAAGTCAATACAATCTTCACTTTTTAGACTATCACGAAATGGTATTTTTATACGTTTGCGTTGCATTTAATGATTTTTAACTAGAATTTATACTGTAGTTTAATAACTTTTTCGTATATTTGCAAAGTGATATGGCACAAAAACGCTTATCAACACTATTACTAATTCTGATTTTAAAACAATTTAAATTATTTAGGCTTATGAAAAAATATTTAATTTCATTTGTTGCAGCCACCGCACTCATCTTAGCGTTCACGGGCTGCTCTAAGTCGAATGACCTTTACAATCAAGGAATCATTGACGAGAAGAACAAGGAGGATCAGGCAAAGCAGGATCAGCAGAACGAATTGGCAATAAACGAAGCTTATGCCACTGCTTTTGAGAAAGCTTTTGGTCCCGTTGGTTCAAATGTGGACTGGGGTTTCAGTCGTAAGAGTTCCGGTGCGCGTGCCTTCACCCGTGCTAAGGGAAATTATGCTCAGTACAAAGGCAACATGCAGCCTACTCTTAACCCTCCTTTCCCCTCTGATTGTGCTGCCAGCAATTTCTTGGATGCAGTACCTGCAGGTGTTAACAAACTGCCTACATGGGGAGCTGGAGCTGGTTCTTATTTCATTGATGCGGAAACCCAATCCGTTTCTACGTGGTCAGGCGCCAGCAAGATTTATGTAACGGGTACCGTTGATTTATCCAATGGAGACACCGATGCCACGACACCCAAATTTGCTCCAGATTATCGTTCGGAGATCTATCTGCTTAAGGGGTCAACTTTGAAATTAGGTGAGGTTAGTGCCATCATGTTCAATGTTGATGCTATTTATATCGCAGAAGGTGCTACACTTCAGACGGCTGGTATCCTCAAGGCAAACTCTAACACGAAGGTTTACAATCATGGAACCATCAGTGTTGGCACTTTTGAAGTTAACACGTCCAGCTTCCTCTATAATGTAGGTACGCTGACAGCAGAAAGTGTAAATGCCGAAAGCAATAATAGTAGAATCGTCAATGATGGCACCATTAACTCTACCGCTGTTGTAGTGAATGCAGGTGCAGTGCAGAACAATGATATGTGGACCGTTTTTGGCACCACTAAAATCAATTCCAACAACTCAGGCTGGGTAAACAACGGTCATTGGACGACTGGTAATTATGCTTATATTGGCGGAAGCGAGAACGTGATCAACAACTGCTTCCTTGAGGTGGAAAATGATTTCGAGATGAATATTTCATCAGAAACTGGAGCATTTAAGATTGATGGCGGCGGCGGTGTATTGACTAAGAATTTCTATGGAGGTAGGGATTCAAGTACAGGTGCCATTTCGGGTCCGTTTAGAATCGATATGGGCGCGAATGCCGTATTTGTAGTTGAGGAAACTGCTCAGTTTGAGTCTGGTCGTGGCGACGATGAAGGATTTGGAATCTTTGGTGTCTCTTCAGTTGCTCCTGCTGTATTCCAGGCTAAGGATATTGTCAGAGACGCCACACTTCAAGCTCAGAGAAGTCATGGTGCTGTAACCTATGGTGGCAACTTGTACGTTTCTGCAGAGACTCATTTTGCACAGGGATATGATGGCGAGGGCGATGGATCTGTCGCTGCAAAACCATTTATTTATGTAAAAGACGGTTTCACGCTAGAAAACAATATCTATGCAGCAGGCTTCAAGTCTGGCAAGCCCAATATCAACATTCCTGAGACACCTTGCAGCCCGGGATTCAAGGGTGGTGATCCTCTCTTCCGCGTGATTGCTGAAGACCTGTCGGCTTCGGAAGCAGGCGACTTCGACTTCAACGATGTAGTCTTCGACGTGGTGAAGGCTGAAGGTGGCGTGACCACTCTGAAGCTGATCTGTGCCGGTGGTGTGCTGCCGCTGAGAGTCAGAGGTGCAAATCAGGCTGAGGGTACAGAGATCCACAGTCTATTCGGCGAGAATGAGCCTAACGCGAATGGTCAGTATAAGATGTATAACACAGGTCTCAGTCCTAAGATGCCAGAGGCAGAATTTACCGTTGAGGGCACTTACACGACGCCTGAGCAGATCAGGAATATCATCATCGAGGTATGGAAGAATGACCAGTGGATGGAGCTTAAAGCTGAAACAGGTAAGGCTGCATGTAAGATTCTGGTCGATGACACGTTCGTGCCTGTTAAGGAGAGACAGAACATCGCTGACGAGAATGGTAATTTCACCGACTACGTACAAGGTAAGTTCGTGAATGACTTCTGGTGGAAGTAATCCCTAATGTAAGAATGGGAAAGGACAACAGCGAGAAGAATCTGAGTCGCAGGGACTTTCTGCGCCGTGTGGGACTGGGGGCAGGCAGCGCCATGGTCATGAGCATGCTGGGGCCTTTACGGGCACTGGCGCAGGAAGATAAGAAGGAACCCGTACAGAACCACATGACCTATCGCGTGCAGCACGGCTCCGGCGAACAGATCTCGCTGTTGGGCTTTGGCATGATGCGACTGCCTGACAATCAGGAGGAAGTGAACCGGCTGGTGGACTATGCCATCGCTCACGGGGTGAACTACTTCGATACGGCGCCGATGTATATGGGCGGGCGCTCAGAGGTGCTTACCGGCAATGCGCTGAGCCGTCATCCACGCGACAAGTACTTTGTGGCCACGAAGATGTCGAACCAGCGGAACAATCTGTGGGACTTTGAAGAGGCCACGAAGATGTACTACCAGTCGTTCCAGCGCCTGAAGGTGGACCATATCGACTACTACCTGCTGCACAGCATCGGAGGCGGCGGTATGGATGCGCTGAAGGGGCGATTCTTCGACAACAATCTGCTGGAGTTCCTGCTGAAAGAGCGCGAGGCAGGGCGGATCAGGCATCTGGGTTTCTCGTATCACGGCGATGTAAGACCGTTCGACTGGCTGCTGGACCATCAGGAAGAGTATCATTGGGACTTCGTGCAGATCCAGATGAACTTCCTCGACTGGCGTCATGCCTCGCTCCAAACCAACGGCTGGCGGAAAGATGCCGATGCCGAGTACTTATATAATAAATGTGAGAAGACTGGCGTGCAGTGTGTGATCATGGAACCGCTCCGGGGTGGTGCGTTCGGCAAAATGGCCAAAGAGCTGACAAACCAGCTGAAGGCCGTTCGCCCTGATGACAGCACTGCACGCTGGGCTTTCCGCTGGGTGGGCTCCTACCCCAATATCCTCACCACGCTGAGTGGCATGAACCAGATGAGCCACCTGAAGGAAAACGTAGAGACCTTCTCGCCATTGGAAACCTGTACGGAAAACGAGAAAGCCCTCCTGGCAGAGATTGCAGACAAGATGGCCGGATATCCGACGATTCCCTGTACGACATGCGCCTATTGCATGCCCTGCCCCTACGGTGTGGATATCCCAGCGAACTTCGCTTACTATAACGAGGCTGTGAACAATCATATACTGCCGCTGCCCGATAAACAGGCACCCGACTATTTTGAGCGCAAGCAGCAGTTCGCAGACGGTCTGCGAAAGGCATTGTCCAATGTAGAGGCCTGGGCCAGAAGCTGTGCCGACTGCGAGGAATGTCTGCCCAAATGTCCACAGTCGATCCGCATTCCCAACCAGATGGCCCGCATCGTGGAAGTGCTGCGAAAAAGATAGGAAGGCACAAAAAAACAGGTACCCCATTTCTGGAGCACCTGTTTTTTTATTACCTTACTTAATTAGGGAAGGCTGATAGCCTCTGACGGGCAAACACTTGCACAAGTACCGCACTCAGTGCAGAGATCGGGATTGATTGAATACTTCTCACCCTCAGAAATAGCCTCAACGGGGCACTCACCCTGACATGTACCGCAAGCGATGCAGTCGTCACCAATTACATATGCCATAATTCTTATAAATTTTAGTTGTTAATACTGTTAATACTCACATTTGATGACGCAAAGGTACAACAATTTTTCGAATAATACCAAACTTTAGGTATCTTTTTTTGCAATTTATACGATGTCGAAATAAAAATAAATATAATATCTGCGCTTTTTTTCCGTTATTTAATAACAATGAGGAAGATATTTTTAATCACATCGGCGCTATTTCTGCTGGCGCTGGCCACGATGGCCCAGGAGCGGAAGATACAGTATAAACCGTATATCGATCTGCGGCCCATGCACTTCGGTATCCTCGTAGGCATGAACCTGCAGGATATCGAGTTCGACAATGTGGGACCACAGACCATCACACTCGAAGACGGAACGACAGAGGTGAAGACCATCCTCTGCGACGAAGACCGCTGGAACATGGGATTCAGCGTAGGTGTGCTGGCCGACCTGAGGCTGAGCCAGCACCTGAACCTGCGCTTTACGCCGAGTATGCACTTCGGAGCGAAGCACCTGGCATTCCGTAACCTGACAGACCAGACACAGGACGGGCGCCCTATCGAGATGCGGCAGGACATGAAGAACACCTATATCTCATTTCCGCTCGACCTGAAGTTCTCGGCCGAGCGCTGGAACAACTACAGGCCGTACCTAATGGCTGGCGTGAACCCGATGATCAATCTGACGAGCAAGAATCAGGAGTATATCCAGCTGAAGAAATCAGACCTGTTTGTGGAAGTGGGTTTGGGCTGCGACCTGTATCTGCCCTTCTTCAAACTGATACCCGAGCTGAAGTTCTGCTACAGTCTGCGCGACGCGCTGGACCATCACCATGCCGACGAGCTGAAGGATGCCAATATGCGTATGTACACAAATGCTGTGACCAGTGGCCACAGCAAGATGATCGTGTTGACATTCTATTTCGAATAGCGCCTGTTACTTCTGTTCCAGGTTCAGCACAAGCTTGCCTACAAAGACACCATGCTTGCCGTTCTGATCGACGGGAATCATCTTCCCCGTCTTGTCGGGCGCATATTCCAGCTCTTTCATATAGGTATGGGTGTGGCCGCCTAACACGAGGTCGCAACCTTCCACCTGACTGAGGAACTGCTCGTCGCAGTAGCCCGAGACATTCCAGCCGAGATGGGAGATGCAGATCACGAGGTCGCACTTCTCCTGCTTGCGGAGGATGTCGATATACTTCTGGGCGGCCTCAGCGGGATCGATATAGGTAATCCCCTCGCAGTTGCCGTCGAAGACAAGGCCCTTCAGTTGTGGAGCCAGGGCGAAAAGACCAATCTTGATGCCATTGCGCTTCAGGGTGATGTAAGGCTTGACGAGCCCTTCGAGCACAGTTCCCGTGCAGTCGTAGTTGGAACACACGATGGGGAAGTTTGCCATACGGAAGAGTTTGGCCATATTGTCCATGCCGAAGTCGAACTCATGGTTGCCGATGGTAACGGCATCATAGTGCATCTCGTTCATCAGGCCGACCTCGACCTCTCCCTTGAAAAGCGTATAGTAGCCAGAACCCTGCGAGAAGTCACCGCTGTCGATGAGCAGCAGTTCGGGATGCTGCTGGCGCTGTTCCTTGATCATATTAATACGACGCAGGAATCCGCCACGGCCTGCAATATCCTTATTGTCGAGGTTCACATTGAGCGGCATGATGGTGGAATGGGTATCATTGGTGTGCAGAATGACGAGTTGCTTCTGCTTCTTGGCAGCAGCTGTCAGCACAGACAGCAGTGCTATTATTATAATAAGGTGTAAGCGTTTCATAATCATTGTATCGTTATGCGGCCCTCTACCTGTGAGTCGACGACTTCACCGCGAGCCTGATGGTCTTTGAAATAGTTCATGATGAGAAAGCGGGTGTTGTTGCTGGCCTCGGTAGGCGACACGACATTCGTGCCCTGCTTGAGAGCGGGCATACCGTCATTGCCCTCACGCAGATAGTTGAGGGTTGTGACGCGGTATTCGGCAACCGGATCGATTTCCTGGCCATGCAAGCGCGCAGACACCAGCTGCCCGTGCTTGCCGTCGGCATCCATCTTGACAACCAGCTGCACACCCTTGCTGACACCCTCGCCACGGCGGTAGGCTATCTGCTGGAAGAGCTCCAGCACCTGGGCACCCGTCAGCGTCAGGAAACAGATTTTATTCTCGAAAGGCGCCACATCGAGCACATTGCCATAGGTTACATCGCCCTTGGTGAAATCAGAACGGATGCCACCCATGTTGTAGATGCCGAACACCGGCTGTTCGTTGTAGTCCTTGGCTGCCCATACGAGGATGTCGGCAAGCAAGTTGGAAAGGTCGCTTTCCGGACGCTTGGAGTGCATGTTATGAGCCACCTGCCCGACGACCGGACCCATGATACTGTCGTTGACCCTCTCATAGGGTGCGATAAAGGCCGCTGCTGCCTCATCGGGATGCTGGTCATAGCGGCTGTCAACAATGATTCGGGTACGCTCTACGCTGGCCAGCTGGTAGTGTTTCGGAGCACAGCCGGCGATGGTCAGAAGGGCCATACCACTCAAGAAAAGATGCTTAATACTCATATTTTTAGGGTTTTACGGTGCAAAGATAGATAAAATTTGCGAAATAATTATGTTTTTATTTGTTTTTTTGCCGAGTTATTTGTACCTTTGCACCCGCTTTTCGGCGTAATCGCTGGCAGGAGGTATCGAGAGGCCTGTTATGTTGCGTTGGAACGATACAACAAATTTAATTATTAGATTAATAAAATGGATTTAATTAAAGTTGCTGAAGAAGCATTTGCAACCGGCAAGAAGTTCCCAGAGTTCAAGGCTGGTGACACGATTACTGTCGCTTACAAAATTATCGAGGGTGCAAAGGAGCGTATCCAGCTCTACCGTGGTGTTGTGATTAAGATTGCAGGTCATGGTGACAAGAAGCGCTTCACCGTTCGTAAGATGTCGGGTACCGTTGGTGTAGAGCGTATCTTCCCCATCGAGTCTCCTAACATCGAGAGCATTGAGATCAACAAGGTTGGTAAGGTTCGTCGCGCTAAGCTTTACTATCTGCGCAAGCTCACTGGTAAGGCTGCCCGTATCAAGGAGAAGCGTCGCGCCCTCACCGCTGAGTAATCAGCCTTTCGAAAAGATAAAAAGAGAAGCATTTTCAGAAGTGCTTCTCTTTTTTGTTGTAGTTCTCATCGGCGCTCACATCACCGTGGAGTGCTTCCTGGAATGAATCCCAGTCCTGGAATCCGACAAGCAGCGACAATCGGTCGAGCGTCTTCCTGTCGGGCTTTTTGAGGATTTCCTTCTCGACCGCTTCCAGCAGTTTACGAAGGGCTTGACGTTTCTTCTCCATTATTATGCTAGTTTTGGTGCAAAATTACAAAACTTTTTTGTAAATTTGCAGCCGAAATCGAAAATTTCTCAAAAACAATGAAAGAATTAGCACTCAAGTACGGATGTAATCCCAACCAGAAGCCCTCGCGCATCTTCATGACCGAGGGAGAGTTACCCATCGAAGTGATCAACGGCCGTCCTGGTTACATTAACTTCCTCGACGCCTTCAATGCCTGGCAGCTGGTGAAGGAACTGAAGGCTGCAACAGGTATGCCCGCAGCCGCCTCGTTCAAGCATGTGAGCCCGGCAGGCGCTGCTGTAGGACTGCCGCTGAGCGACACCCTGAAGAAAGTGTATTTCGTGGATGACATCGCCGGACTCGACGACTCCCCCATCGCCTGTGCATACGCCAGAGCCCGCGGTGCCGACCGTATGTCGAGCTATGGCGACTTCGTGGCCCTATCAGATACCTGCGACGCCGTGACAGCCAAGATCCTGAAGCGTGAAGTATCCGACGGTGTGATTGCGCCCGACTATACCTCTGAGGCCATTGAGATCCTGAAGGACAAGCGTAAGGGCACCTATAATGTGATCAAGATCGACCCCAGCTATGTGCCTGAGCCCATTGAGCGCAAGCAGGTATTCGGCATCACTTTCGAACAGGGGCGCAATGAGATCAAACTCGACGATGATGCCCTCTTCGAGAATATGCCTACACAGAACAAAACCTTCTCGCCTGAGGCCAAGCGCGACCTGATTATCGCCCTCATCACCCTGAAGTACACCCAGAGCAACTCTGTCTGCTACGTGAAGGACGGTCAGGCTATCGGCATCGGCGCCGGACAGCAGAGCCGCATCCACTGCACCCGTCTGGCAGGCAACAAGGCCGACATCTGGTGGCTGCGCCAGCATCCGAAGGTGATGAACCTGCCTTTTATCGATGGAATCCGCCGTGCTGACCGCGACAACACCATCGACGTGTATATCTCTGAGGACGAGCATGACGACGTGCTGCGCGACGGGGCCTGGCAGCAGTTCTTCAAGGAGAAACCCGAGGTGCTGACCATGGAAGAGAAGAAAGCCTGGATAGCTCAGAACACCAAGGTGGCACTCGGCAGCGACGCCTTCTTCCCCTTCGGCGACAACATCGAGCGCGCTCACAAGAGCGGTGTAGAGTTCATTGCCCAAGCTGGCGGCTCAGTGCGCGACGACAACGTGATTGAGACCTGCGACAAGTATGGCATCGCCATGGCCTTCACGGGTGTGCGCCTCTTCCACCATTAATCTATAAGAACCAGAAATACTAGGATTACTAGGAAGAAATGGACGATTTTCAGCATATCCTTGAAAACGGCATCAACTTCGGTCGTGGAGGTGATAAGCCGAAAGATTCCGGCAAGGTGAAGACCAAGGCCAAGAAGAAACAGTATATCACAGGTGCTCACGGTAGCGGCTCTGCCCGGCAGAAAGCCAAATACCGTGAGCAGCGTGCCAACCGCCACAAGAAATAAAAAGCAAGAATTTGCTTATTTGACGGGAACCGTTATGACGAAACGGCTTCCTTCCGTATATTCCGAATCCAATTCCAGTGTGCCGCCTAGGGAATCTATCAGCCGTCTGCTGATGGGGAGTCCTAGGCCGATGCCGGCCTTGAAGTCATCCAGTTTGGTGAAATCCTCGAAGATGCGTTCACGATCTTCAGGTTTGATGCCCAATCCGGTGTCCTTGACGCTGAATTCCACCTTGTCGCCCCGTTTCTCCACACGCACCTCTACATAGCCTATGTCCGTGAACTTCAGGGCATTGTCAACCAAATGCGACAAGGCACTTCTCAAACGATAGACATTCGAGCAGATGGTGAAATCGTCGCCCACATTTGTAGAGAAGCGCAGTTCAACGATAGAACGCCCCTTGCCTCGCATCGATTCGATCACGGAACGGCAGAATTCATTGCATTTGAGATCGCGTTTCTCCACAGCCTTCGTCTGACTCTCGCTTTCACTCTCCGAGAGTTCCAGAACCTCGCTGACGATGGAGACCACCTGACTGAGATTGCTGGAAAGGTTCTTCTGGATATTACTCTTCTCCTCTTCGGAAATGTCGTAGTCAGAACTGCAGAGTATCTGCGAGAAGCCTGCGACGGCATTCAGAGGCGTACGGATTTCGTGAGTCATACTCTGAATGAAGGCTGTTTTCATGCGGTCAGACTCCTCTGCCCTTGCCAAGGCCTGCTTCAACTCCTTGCTGCGAGCCCAGATCTTTCGCATCAGCCGGCGACGCCCCATGATATACACAAACAAAAATACTGCCGTCATACCTATCAGCCAGTTCACCAGCCGTTTTGAAAGATTCTTGTTGGCGGCAGCCTCCTCGCGGGAGCGCATCAGGCTTGTCTCTGTGGCCAGCTGGTCGAAGTTTGCACTCTGAATGATGCTATAGACAGAGTCCATTTCCACATAGTGGCGCTTCATGGCCTCGAAACCTTGATTGATATCTCCCTGCATGGCGATGACGCGAATAGCGACCAACGAACTGTCGACTTGCAGGTTTCCTTCACGAACCTTGTTCATGGCTTTCTGGTAGTCAGTATCGAAAGCCATTTTAGCCACCTCCATCACATTATCATAGCGGTAGTTGAACTCTGGCTCGTCCATGCTCCTCAACCCCAGGTACTGATCATAGATATGATAGAACTGCGGGGCATCGCCCATGAGGAAGAACAGATAGCCCTTCATGGCCATCGCCATGGAGAGATAGTCGACATTCTTTTCCTCCTGTGCCTTCGCAATGGCCTTATCGACCCAATGGAGGGCGCGCTGGGGATCCTTCAGACTAAGCAATTCTGCCAGTCCCATATAGGTGCGCATGGAAAATTTCACATCGCGATCGCCCACCTCCTCGAGTGCCTGCAAGAAATACGCCTCGGCTCTCACCCGGTCATGACTGTTGCTGTAGATATCTGCATAAAGACCCGTCGCCAGATAAAAATAATCCTGGGCACCATCGGTCCTGACTTCATTATCGAGTTTGCGGGCATACTCAATAGCCCGATACACCTGGTTATGACGAAGCGCAAAGAATCCCTTGTTGCCCAACAGCTTGTAATAGAGCATCATATAGCCCTTCTTGCGCAGATCCTGCTGGTACTCTTCAGCATATCTGAAGAATTCTTCCTGGTTATCACTCTTGAACAAATAACGGAATTTGTCATACATCGCACGATCCTCGCCAGTCAAGTCCGCAACGGTCTTGTCTGCGAAAGCTACACTCGTAGACGCAATGGTCAAAAATACGACGAGAGTATGTCTTAGGTTATTAAAAATAGATCTTAACATAGTTTCCTGTGCAAAAGTACAATCTTTTAATGACTCTTGCAAGGAAACTATGAAAAAAATCGCAAAAAAGTGATTAGAAGTCCAATTCTTTACCTCGGTAGAACTCTATAAGCGCATGCTGGTAGAGGTTCTCATAACGGGCTTGAACGAGATCGGACTCTGATTTCAGATAGTGATTCTTCGACTCGTTGAACTCCGTAATCGTTGCCTTTCCGTTCTCATACTTTGCCTGCATCAGCTGGAAAGCATCCTTTGAACTCTGCACGGCTTCTAACGATGACTGCTCCTTCTGCTGTGCATTGAGCGCGTTGTAATACACCTGCTGGATCTCCTTATAAAGTGTCTTCTTGGTGTTGTCGAGCTGCAGTTGTTGATTCTCCATATCAATACGGGCACTGCGGATATTGTTGCGCGTCTGGAATCGGTTAAAGATGGGAATGTTCAAGTTCAGACCGATAAACTGATTGAAATTATTCTTCAGCTGCTTGCCGAAGGCGTCTGAATCAAAACCTGAAGTCGTGTTATAGTTCGTACCGAGGCCACCGTTCAGGGTGAGTGTGGGATAGTTGGCTGCCTGAGCAATCTTGATGCTGTGTTCCGTGCCTTTGAGTTTCAATTGCTGGGAAACGATCTCAGGCTTCACACCGAGTGCCTCGGCGTAGATCTGATCAGGGCCTAAAGTACCCATATTACCCAGAGCCAGCAGTTCGGCCTCTGTGGGGGGCTCTACGGCAAAGCCCTCGGGCGTAGGCAACTCGAGCAACTGTGTCAGGGTAAGGACTGCCAACCGATAGTTATTGTCGGCCTGAGTAGCCGTCAACTTGCTGTTGGCCAGTGTCGCCTTCTGCTGGGAGAGTTCAGCTTCGGCAGCCTTGCCATTCTCGACGAATGCTTCCAGGCGGGCAACCTGTGCTGAGTCGATGCTGATCTGTCGATGAGCCACCTCGGCCATCTCCATATCGTAGAGGATCTGGACATAAGCCTTTGCCACCTGCATGCGGATATCGTTCTTCGCCTTCTCAAGGTCGGCAGTAGCAGCCTCCAGGTTCAGCTGGTTCAGCTTAATCTGATTGGGTATCCTGAAACCCGTGAAAAGCGGCATACTGGTACCCAACTGAAGCGAAGTGGAAGTGGTATTCCTGTTCAAATAGGTATTCTCTGCCGTCAGACCGCGACCGAACGAGAAATTCTGACCGACACTACCGCTGAGATCCGGCAGACGCGAGTTCTTCGCTGTCGAGAGCTGGAGTTCTCTTTGGCGACGCTGATTCTCCTGCTGCTTGATGCTGATGTTATGTGCTACTGCATAGTCGCAGCACTCCCGCAGGCTCCAAGCCTTTTCCTGGGCTAGCAGATCCAATCTGGCCAGCACTACTAAAGCTATTAGAATAACTGTCTTTTTCATCGCTCATCAGTCTTTATCATCAGTTACTATCTCAGGGCCACGCACCTTGTCCTTATCGGTAATGCCCTTCTTAATCTCAATGTTCACACCGTCAGAGAGACCTGTCTCAACCTGCTTTCGCTCATAGGTCTTGTTTTTACCGTCACCTTTTACGACATAGACAAAGGTCGTATCACCACTAAACTCGATGGCGCTCTCGGGGATGCTGAGCACCTTCGGAGCCGAGGCCAGTATAATCTCGGCATTGGCACTATAGCCGGCACGGATCTTGCTGCCCTCAGAGAGCTTCACGGCTGCCTTGATCTCAAACTGGTTGGCACCATTCGACTCTACGGCCTTCGGCGAGATATACTCAAGGGCTGCATCGAAACTCAGATCCTGCAGGGCGCCGATTGTGATCTTCATGTTCATACCATACACCAGTTGTCCCACTTCGGTCTCGTCGATGTTACCACGGAAGATCAAGTCGTTCATATTGGCAACAGTAGCGATCGTGGTACCATCGTTGAAGGTATTCGACAGGATGACCGAGTTACCCACCTTTACAGGGATATCGAGGATGATACCGCTGATGGTAGAGCGGATGAGGGTAGAAGAAGCAGAGGCATTCGACTTCGACACACCGTCGCGCACCACCTGGAGTGCATCTTCAGCAGCCACTTTCTCGTGCTTGGCCTGATCCAGCGCCTGTTTGCTCTTGTCGAACTCATCGGCAGAGACGAGTTTCTGGTTATAGAGGTTCTCCTCGCGCTGGAAGTCGACCTGAGCCTGTTTCAGGTTGATCTCTGCCAGGCGTACACGCATCTCGGCAGAGCTCAGCTGCCCCATGTCGGGGATCACCTTCACCTTGGCAATCACATCGCCAGCATTCACACGGTCGCCTGGTTCTTTGTAAAGTTCCGAAATGATTCCCGAAATCTGAGGTTTCACGTTGACCTCGTTACGAGGCTCAATCTTACCTGTAATGATAGTCGTTTTCTGGATACTGTCCAGTTTCGGAGTAAACTCGTTGTAGACCACTTCCTTCGGTTGGCTCTTCTGCCACAGGAAAACGAATGTCCCGATGAAAATCAGTGCGATAATCGCTGCGATAATCAGTTTGCTGTACTTCTTCATAATTATTTCATTTTTATATTATCCAATTTTTGCATTTTCTAATTCTTACATTTTCCTTACTCGTCCCTCATAGCGTCAACCGGTTTAATGCTCATGGCTCTTGCCGCTGGGGCGAGGCCAGCCAGTACACCAAGCGCGCTGACTATGACGGCACAGAAGATGGCCGTCCAGAAACTGACCTGGAAATGCGTCTCGATGATGCCGTCCTCCGTATTATACATCTCCAGCATCTGGAGTATCATCACACCGAAGAGGATGCCGCTCATACCCGCCACCAGTGTCAGCACGATACTCTCGGAGATAATCTGCGACAGGATCATCTTGGGGGTGGCTCCGATGGCGCGGCGGATACCGATCTCGGTGGTGCGCTCACGGACGGTGACCATCATGATGTTCGACACACCGATGGCGCCTGCCAGGAGGGTTCCCAGACCAACCAGCCAGATGAGGATGTTAACGCCCTTGAAGAGGTTGTTGATCATCTGGAACATCAATTCGGAATTAAACACGAACATGCCCTGTTCATCAGTAGGATCCACATAGTGGGCTCTGGCAATCGTCTCTCGGATGCGTGGCGTGATTTCCGACATCATCACACCCTGACGGCCTGTGGCTGCGATGACATCAATCTCGTTGCCACGATTAAAGGCTGCCTGCATCATCGTGATGGGGATGGTGACTTTTTCTTCCGTGCGTCCACCAATATTTATATTACCAGAGCTATAGTCGACACCCACCACTTCGTAATAGGTAGAGTCGATGCGAATCTTCTTGCCGCAGGGGTCACCACCCTCCTTGAAAAGGTCTTTATATACCTTCTTTCCGATGACACACACCTTACGATGCTCCTTGATGTCCATCTCGTTGAGATAACGTCCGTAATACATCTTCGGTGCTATGATCTCGACGATTTCTGGCACAGTACCCTGTATTCTCGGTGTAGTTTTCTGATCGCCGTAATAGGCCGTGTTGCCGCCTCGCCAACTTGAGAACAATATGGGCGCAGCTGCATTCAGTTCAGGCACTTTCTGCTTCAGACGATCGATATCCTTATACTCCATCGCCCACCAGCGACCCTTACGGAAACCTTTATAGGGTTTTGTGGTCTGTTCGGCTCCTATAATCACCGCATTCTGAGCGAAGCCCTCGAAGTTCTTGTCGAGTTTCTCCTTCAGTCCTTTACCGCCTCCCATCAACGCCACAAGCATGAAGACGCCCCAGAACACACCGAATCCAGTGAGGAACGAACGCGACTTGTTTCGAGTCAGCGTGTCGATGATTTCTCTGTATGTATCAATATCTATTCTCATAATCTTATTCAGCTCTTAATGCCTCGATGGGGCGGATTCTTGATGCCTTATAGGCAGGGATGAGCCCTGCGATGGTGCCTGCGATGACCATCACCATCGTGGCCTCGAAGCAGACATCCAGTCCTACAGTAGGATCGACAAACAGGGAAATCTTCTCTATGCCCAGGTTGGTTACCTCATGACCCAGTGTGGCGTCCATATACTCATTGGCAAAGATGCCAAACAGCATACCCACGTAACCGAAGAAGGTGGTGATAATCACGCTCTCTGTGATAATCAGTTTCAGGATGCCCCAGGGCTTAGCGCCGATGGCCTTACGGATACCAAACTCGTGGGTGCGCTCCTTCACAGTAATGAGCATGATGTTGCTGACACCCACGATACCTGACAGTAGTGTGAGCAAGCCTACCACCCAGAGGAACGTGTGAATGATGGAGAGACCCTGTTCCATCTGCATGCTCTGGGTATAAGCATTCCAGATCCAGATGCTTCGCTCGTCATCAGGATGTGCCTGATGGTTCGCATTCAGACGGCGACGATAGTCTTTCTCGAAGGCCTCGTTGGCTTCCTCCGTCGTCAATCCGTGGAAGGTGAACTCAATGTTTCCAATACTGGGGTTATTGGCGCCAAAGATACCTTTGATCGTTGAATAGGCTGAATAGGCATTGCCTTCACCATCACCAGGATTCTTATAGATACCAACCACCTTGAACGAGAAATCGCCAACCTTCACGTTTTTTCCTAGCATGGCCTTATAGTCTCTGGGCTCCAGCTCCTTGGCCTGTTTGTCGTTCAGCACCAGCACCTTGCGCTTCTCTCTCTGGTCGATGTCGTTGACAAATCGCCCACAGATCAGCCTCTGCTTCACGATCTTCGTATGAACGGGATAGACACCAGCGATCTGCATACTCATGTATTGCTCGCCATGGGTAACCGTCGTATTGAAATAGTAACAGGCTCCCACCTCGTCGATGTTGTTCTTGAATTCCGATTCGCTGGCTTCGAGGTCGTGCTTGTTCAGTTGGATATAACGCCCTTCGCTCAAACCTTGGTAGGCTTTCGAGGTCTGACCGCCATACGCCTCCATGGAGTTGGTCAGAAAATCGCCCGTCATCTTCATGGTGGCGTTGATGAGTCCGTTGCCCGCACCCAACAGTACGATAATCATAAAGATGCCCCACGCCACGGCAAAACCTGTGAGCGTCGTACGGAGTTTATTACGCCGTGCCGTCTGCCATATTTCAGTGATTATATCATGCATATTCTTGTTCTTTTGGCACGGATTCCTATTTCATCATTCCATTAATTCCGAAGGGCGAGGCATCGTGGTTCAGGTTCTCCTCGATTTCTCCGATGATGCCGTCCTTAATGTGTACTATCTTGTTCGTCTCATTCGCCACACCGCTCTCGTGCGTCACCACCACGATGGTCATGCCCTCGTCCTGATTCAACTGTTTCAGCAGCTGCATCACCTCCACAGAGGTCTTCGAGTCGAGTGCACCCGTAGGTTCGTCGGCCAGGATAATCTGTGGACGGGTGATGAGTGCTCTGGCAATTGCCACGCGTTGTTTCTGTCCTCCCGACAGTTCATTAGGGTAATGCTCTGCCCAATCCCGCAGTCCGAGACGCTCCAGATACTCCAGAGCCATCTGATGACGCTTCTTGCGCGACACTCCCTGATAAAATAATGGCAACTCAACGTTTTCCACGGCGGTCTTAAAAGAGATGAGATTAAACGACTGGAAAATAAAACCTATCATCTTGTTACGATACTCGGCTGCCTTCGTCTCTGAGAGGTTCAAGATGGGGACGCCTGCCAGTTCGTAGGTGCCCGAGTCGTAGTTGTCGAGAATACCTAATATATTCAATAAGGTACTCTTACCAGAGCCCGAAGCACCCATGATGGATACGAACTCTCCTTTCGCAATATCGAGCGAGATGCCCTTCAACACGTGAAGTGGCTGTGCTCCCTGATAGGTCTTGTTGATGTCTTGAAGATGTATCATGAAAAAAACTAATACCTTAGTTTAACTTATACCTTAACTTAGTTTCTGTCTGTTTGACGCTGCAAAAGTACGAAAAGTTGCAGTATCCACAAATTATTTGGGATAATATGTAGAGATTTGTGACGAATGGACGGAAAATTCTCATACTTTAACACTCTTTAAGTCGTTATACGCTTCAGTAACGTCATCTATTGTTATATCGAGCAGCTGCATCTGTCGGAACAGTTCTGGCAGACGCTCTTTCATAAACTCCTTCTTACGGGCCTTGAGAATCTGCTTCTTCGCGCCTTTCGTCACGAAGTAGCCCAGACCTCGCTTGTTGTAAATAATCTCCTCGCGCGCCAGTTGCTCGTAGGCCTTGACGGCTGTGTTGGTGTTTACCTCCAAAAGCACGGCATACTCACGGACACTAGGTATGCGGTCATCGTCTTTATACACCCCGGATAGGATCTCGTCGCACAGACGGTCGGCCATCTGGATGTAAATCGGTTTATCGTTTGAGAATGTCATAATTAGTCCACTTATTAGTCATTAATTGAAAGCCCTTGAACATACGGAACGATGCCCAATAGTTGAAGCAGGAGAAGATGATGAACAGTACGCAGAGTACATAGGCCATCAGGCCTACCTCCTGAGATACATAGCGATTATCTCTCCATACCGAAGGGAACAGCGACTGCCCTGACGTCTGCATGAAATAGGCGAAACACATCACACACAGGAACAGGATCAGCGTCGTCGCCACAAAGGAATACTTCCTAAACAACGTTCCGCCAAATGCATAGGAAGAGTGAACCCACACGCCAAAGAGTAAAGCCGATAACACATACATCACCTGATGCAGCAGGGTGTAGTGATACAGGTCGGTCTCTATGAATCTGGGAATGAAGTTGCTCCACACACCGGGAAGGGCCGACGACCACCAGTAGGTGTTTACCATGTTGCCTCCATCAGGAAGCGGATAGAACTGATTCCAAGAAGCCAGCACTCCCATGCGCAGCAGGTCGCCCAGGATGAAACTCACGGTGGAGACGATCAGACCTGCAAACGTCACGAAGATCATCAGAGCCAGGAACTTCTCCAGATTCGAAGCGGGCAGCATCAGGAAGTTGGTGCGCTGCTGCTTACTGCCAATATTGGTTAGACTCGTAAACAGCCCACTAACATATACCAACGTCAGCGCCAAGATGCCAAACGTCATGAAGCCCGCAACATTCCTGATATAGCCAGATGGCTCTGAATACAGAATGAGCGTCACCATCTCCAGCAGGAACATACTGACTGCACAGCCTGAAGACACACCTAACAGCACCAGCCAGTTCACACTCAACAGCCAGCGGAACACCTTACAAAGCCTATCGAAACTAAAACTGTTCATATCTTATGCATTTACAAATTTACCGATTACCTGAGCCCTGCAGAAGAATCTGTACGACAGCCAGAAGTTCACCACTACGAGTATCAGGAACAACTGATTGAAGTAATCATGATTATTCCACCAGAACATATTGACGTTCTGCCAGTGGCCTGCTATGGCTGATAGCAACATGCCGACCACGATGACCACCAGACTCGTCGCTATCCAGTTGTTCTTGCGGAAGCGGAAGAAGGTCGCCCCAACGGCATAGAGCGAATGCAGCCAAACGAAGAGCCATACAAAGTTCATGCGGTATGACAGGGGCATGTCGCTCTGGCAAAATTCGATGACGGAACTGGTCACCAGTTTCACCTGTTCGTGGCCCACCACCAGACCAAACACATACTGTATCAAGTCGGCTGCGAAGAAGGCCGCCAACTGGATGGGCAGCAGGATGATCCACGAGGCATAGCGCATCAGGTACTTCTCCAGGTTCGACGCCGGCAGCATCAGCAGCCTCTGCATGTCGTGCTTTCCACTCATGCTATAGAACATGAACGACGAGCCCAGGACTAACGTCACGGCAAAGGCGACGATGGCTGTTATACTGCAGGGCAGATAGTTAGCGGCCTGCTGGCTTACTGTAAAGGTGATCGAGGTGAAGAACACGAACACCAGCGTAAAGATTACCAGATTCTGGAAGAACGACTTGATGTGGTACTTCTTGTCGACCGTCAGCGTCCATCGTGCCAACTTGATGAATCGTTGCAAATTGAATTGTATCATACTCCTTCTTGTTTTTTTCTGTCTATATGCGTCCTTGGGTGACGGCGTTGAAGAGCAGCTCGAGATTAATCTGCGTTTCCGGACTGTCAGCCTTGCGAGGGGCGATGACGGCATTACCCTGCAGCGAAGGCTCAGCATAGAGCGCATCGTCCATCTCGGCTGGTGTGCGATACTCGAAAGTATATTTTTCTTGGATATCTGCCACTGACGCATCGAGCAGCAGCTTCTGCTGAGAGAGAATCAGAATATGGTCCAGCAGCGATTCTACATCGTGCACCTGATGGGTGGAGATGATCAGCGTGCGATCTTCGGTCATATACTGGGCCACCACCTTGCGGAACTGTGATTTCGAAGGAATGTCGAGGCCGTTGGTGGGCTCGTCCATCAGGAGCAGCTTTGTGCCTGCAGCCAGGGCGAAACTCATGAACACCTTCTTCTTCTGTCCCATCGAGAGGGCATACAGCTTCAGGTCTGTCGTGAGTTCAAAGTCCTTCAAGCAGTTCTCGAGCACCTCGCGAGAAAAACGGGGATAGAACGGCTCGTTGATCTTCACATATTGCTCAAGCGACATCATCGGCAAGTCGAACTCCTCAGGCACGATGAAAATCTCGCTCAGTGTCTCAGGGCGACGAGCCTGGTCTCAATACCGTCGAATACCACATGGCCCTTCTTAGGCCTCAGCAAGCCGCTGATTAGATACAGCAGTGTACTCTTACCTGTACCGTTCTTACCCAGCAGACCATAGATATTGTTCTCCTCCAGTCTCAGACTGAAATCATCGAATACCAGATCCTTCCCTCCGGCATACTTGAAACTGATGTTGTTTACATCTATCATACCTTATATTTTTAATGGTTTTACACTTCTGTTATAGTGTACTACTTTAATAGTACACCGCAAAGGTACGACAAAGATAGTTTCCCTCCAAACTTTTTGGAGAAAAACTATCATTTCTTAACACAGTTTAAGACTTAGTCCGTCGGAATATCTTCCTTGGCGATGGTGACGAGTGCTTCATCACTGATATCGGCGGCCGATGCAAGACGGGTATTCTGACGGAAGATAACCTCGTTGAAGAGAAGTTTCATTTCCGAGCGTCCGCCTTCGGCATGAGAGCCGAAATAGCCTACAAGCGTTTCCTGGGCATCGTCTGCCAAGTGCATGTTTTGCTGGTGCAGATAGTCTATAAACAGACGGGCGAGTTCTGAAGGTGTATAATCGTCGAACACGAAACGGTCGTTGATGAACTCAGAGAGCACCGGGAGCTGTTCTTCCACCTCTTTCCATTCTGACGGATTGGCATCGATGATGTAGATGGTCTTGCCATGCTGCGCCAGCATCTCGTCGATGAGTCTGCGTTCGGCACCATTCTGAGTCAACGTGGTAAGCAACTGCGAGGCCTGCCATGTCTTAACCGCATCCTTTTCAATAAGACCAATGTCAGAGAGCACGCGTGTCATCGCCTGACGGAACTCCTTCTGGCCTGTATCGGGATGTCCGATGAAGGCGAAGCAGATGCTGAGGTTCTGGAATGGCACATGCGTAAGTTCGGCACGACGACGGTTGAGCTTTATCTGATTAAGTAGGTTCTCCATCTTCTTCTTGGCACTGGCTGCACCAATAAGCCGGTCGAAGGCGTGCATCAGTTCCTCGGTAGAAGCATTGGCCCGTGCCTGATCTCCGGCAATATCTACCAGCGTCAGTGTACGAAGGTCGTCAGGCGAACATTGTCCCTTCTCCATCATCGGAGCAAGACGTGCGCCCTGGCGCTCCTTGGCCTGTTTGAAGATATTCACCACTGCGCCGGCATTGCCAAACGACTGCGGATTACGCTGATCGTAGACAGTGCGGAAGAAAGCAGAGATGCCTTTCTCCGCCCCCGCATCCAGCCGCATACCGTTCTTCTGCAGGAGATTGCGGAATATCTGTTCGAGGGCTTCAGGACCATAGTCGTCAAACTGAATGGTACGGAAGCGGCGCTCTAGTCCGGAGTTCGTCTGGAGGAAGGCCGTCATCTCCTTGGTATAGCCAGCGAGCACACAAACGAACTTACCGGCATCGGCCGTGAGTCGCTGCAGCAGTGTGTTGATGGCTTCGATTCCAAAGCCACCGCCGTCACCCTTATTCAGTGAATAGGCCTCATCGATAAAAAGCACACCACCCATGGCTGAGTCGATGACGTTGGAGGTCTTGATGGCGGTCTGTCCGGTATAGCCTGCCACCAGATCCTTTTCGGTGACCTCTACAAGGTGTCCGCGGGAGAGAACACCGAGCGAGGTGAGGATATCGGCCATGAGTCGGGCCACAGTGGTCTTACCCGTACCTGGGTTACCCATAAATATATAATGTGGAGCCTCGCGGCGGACGATTTCGCCTGTCAACTTGGCGCGGGCCTCGTCTGCACGGAACGACTCTACCATCTGGCGCATCTGCTGCTTGATATTATCCAGCCCCACCAGCTTATCGAGTTCGGCCAAGGCTTCATCAGCAGACAGCACTTTGCGCTGCTCGAAGGGGATATCCTCGGGCTGTATCGTCTGATAGACTTCGGCCGTGCGCTGTTCCTTGGGCAGTTCACGGATACGGAGCGACAAACGGCCCTTGACAGCCTCAAGCAGTTTGGCCATCTCACCGGCATTGCCCCAGTTCTTGTCTTTCGTGGCAAGCATCTCATTGACCTTACGGAAGATGACCGACTCGGTATCCGCAGCCAGATGATACCCTTGCCGTTGGGCCATCTGCGTAAAGATCTTCACCAGTTCTACAGCAGAGTAGTCATCGATATGGATGCGGTGGGTGATGCGGCGGGCGATACCCTCGTTGACACGGATGAAATTATCCATCGGTGCAGGATAGCCGGCCAGGACCACGGCGAACTTGCCGGCATCGTCCTCCATGCGCTTCATCAGCACTTCGACGGCCTTGGTAGCCTCAGCGTCCTTCGTACCGGCATCGTTGACAGGGGCAAAGCTGTAGGCCTCGTCGATGAAGAGCAGTTTGCCCATGGCCAGGTCACAGTACTTACCCATGTTCTCGCCGGCACTGTTCTGATATTTGCCGACGATATCCTTGCGCTCACACTCGACGATATCGGGCGCAGAGAGCAACTTCATCGCATACAATATCTCACCGAGCTTACGGGCAACGGTGGTCTTACCCGTACCGGGATTACCCGTCAGGATGATATTGAGTTTCATCGTCTGCTGTGTCTGGAGACCGAGTTCAAGCCGTTCGTCCATATCGGCCTTCTGAGAGGCTATCTCACGCACAAAAGCCTTCACGGACTGCATGCCGACGAAGTCTCTGTCAAGCTGTGCCACAATCTGATCGACATCGAGTTCCTTCAGCGCCTCGGCACCTTCAATATCGGCACGGCTGAAAAGACGGTCTTCAAGCTTGCCTTCAACGAGCAGACGCTCACGGTGGCGCTCCAGGGCACCCTCAAAGGTGGACATCACCTCACGGGCGTTGCCGAAGTTCTTCGTGCGACGCTTGTACATCTTCTCGAAGAACTTGTCGATGTGCGACTCGGCGTCAGCGTCAAGTCCGTAGCCTTCCTTCTCGAGCTTCTTGCGGAAGATATGGGTGAGCTGGTCGGGCGTATAGTCGGTAAACTCCAGGCGCTTGTTGAAGCGGGAGGTAATGCCGGAGTTGGCGTCGAAGAAGTCGAGCATTTCCTTGGTGTAGCCGGCGATGATACAGACGAACTTGCCACGCAGTTCCTCGACAGGCTTCAACAGGGTGTTGATGGCCTCGCGTCCGTAGTCGCTGCCCTCACCTGAAGAGAGGGTGTATGCCTCGTCGATGAAGAGCACACCACCCATGGCGGAATCGACCACCTGGCGCGTCTTTGGCGCAGTGCCGCCAACAAACTTAGCCACCAGATCCTCACGGGTAACCTCAATCAGCTGACCACCCGGCAGGATGCCCAACGCACTGAGCATATCGGCGAAGAGACGGGCTATCGTGGTCTTACCCGTACCAGGATTGCCGAGGAAGACATACTGGTCCTTGAATGGCGGCAGTGCCTTCGGATCGTTCTTCTCGATACGGTATTGTTTGATATTCTCTACGATGCTGTGCATCTCGCGCTTCACGTCGTCAATACCCACAAAGGCATCCAGACGTGAGAGGATCTCGTCGGGCGTCTGCTCCACGAAGATGTTACCTGAGATATCCTCCGGCTCCACCTGTCGGGTGTGGCCGTTCTCCAGACAGCGCTTGTAGATGTCGTCGGCCTTCTCCATGGCCTCGTAGGCATTGCGGAAGGAGATCTTACGGTGCTTGACCATGTAGCGGAAATAGCCGAGGAGTTTCGTTGCTGCCTCGCCCTCCACGGTAAGACCGAGCCGCAGCAGTTCACGCTTACAGATAGCCAGGAGTTCCTGCGGACTGCAGTCGTGCAACTCGAGCATCTTGACAAAACGGCTACGGCCGCTTTTCTTCTTATGGAAATAGTATTCTATCTGGTTCTTCTCACCCTCGAAGATGACTATCGGATAGGTGTGCCAGTCGGCTGAGAGGTCGCGCTCCCAGTCCTCCATCATACTGAAGAGACGGTCGATGGGTGTCAGGTGCTCTGTATCCGTCATCAGCAGGTGGGCATTGTCGATGACAAGCAGACGGCCTTTCAGTTCTTCAATTGTCTGCTCGGTCAGGTTGCTTATCCACTGGTTGTATTCCGAGGCATCGACTTTCTTGATGCGGGGATGGGTAACGATCCCGTTAGCCAGGAACATCTGATGGATCAGACTGATGACAAAGGTCTTTCCTGTGCCGCTGTTGCCGAGCACCAGCATATCCATCTCCGGACGCTGACGCAGACGGCCCTCACGCTTCGAGGCTACATAGAAAGAAACCAGGCGCTGCACCTCGGCCAAAACCTCTTGTTTACCGACGGCCTCTGCAAGGAGCGCATCGATATCGTATTGGGGCTTGGGGGCACGCACTGGTTCGGGAGCAACCGTAGGTGTTACGGGAGTTGCTGCCTCTTCGGGCTGGCGGGTACCGCAATAGGTACAGAACTTGGCATTGTCAGCCAGTTCACGCTGGCACTTAACACATCTCTTCATATCTTGTCGTTTATTGTTGTGCTTCTGTATCTGTGAAATAATCCTTTACCTCTTGGGCTTCGGGCAGATTGTCGAGATAGGCCTGACCTTCCTCCTTGCCGATAGTCGTACCGTTGAGCGTACACTCATCGATCTCGCCATAGACGAAGAGGGCAGTAAACCGCTCTATCTGCTTGCCTTCTTTGAAGGCATAGATCTCCGTATAGGTGGCAGGACCGCCGGCAGAGCCGGAGAGACGGAGGTAATAGACACCGTTCTTCTCCATGCGACTGGGTTTCAGACGGGGTGTCTCCACGGCCACAAGGCGGAAACTACCATCGTCATGGCGGATGAAGAAGGCACCATACTCGTCTTTCTTGTCGTGCAGCCAGATCCACTCATTGTTGAAGTCGATGAAGGTATATGTCCATTTCGTCAACTTGATGTTCTTATACTCATGGTCTTCCGCCTCAAAGAGTTTCTGCATCTGGGCGATATCGCTCTTCCACACGGGCTTCCGCTCGTCGATCATGTTGTGATAGGTCTCATAGACAACCTGCACGAGTTGTCCGCCACGCAGGTAGAACATACCGACGGCCGAACTCTCCGGTGCATCGCGACGATAGCAGAGTTCAAGACCCTTAGGACCTTCAAAAGCATCGATGAGGTCACAGCCTACATACTCCCCTTCATCATCGGCATTCCAGGTCGGACCGTACTGCTTGTCGTAGTAGCCCAGTTCCTCATTGGTAAACACCTTGTCACCTTCGATCATCACGTCGAGTGCCAGTGCCGACTGGCGATCCTTGTCATATGGATCTTTCGGCGCATTGGCATAGGCGCCCTTGAACTGCAGGCTTCCCCAGATATAACGGTCGCCGATAGTGGCCAGCTGCTTGGTTTGCTCCGCCTTCATGCCGTATTTCTGTTCCAGCTGCTTCACAATGGCAGCAGGCAGCGGCTTGGGCTTGTTATTCTCCCATGAGGTCAAGTCGATGTTCAGATGCTTGCGTGATTTCAGATAGGCATCCGTGACGATGACAGTCCCCCACTCGCCCTTCTTCTTGGCTTTCGCATCGTCAAAGTCGAAACGGGCACAGAGCGAAGGTATCTCCTTCAGTCCATGGCGCTCACCCACACTCGGGGTGTTGCCGTCGGGATCCTTCAATACCTCATCGACGAACTTGATCTTCACGATCTTGTCGCCCACAAACATATTGGTATAGTCACGCTTATGGCGACGGAACATATCCTGCAGGGCCCAACGCTGGTGCTGCCCGTCGAACCAGTCTTCGTTTTCCTTCGTCTTCTGCGGTTCCTCCAGATCCGTTGTCCAGTAGAGCATCTGCGCATACTGGCCGTCGTTACCCATCAGGAACATCGGCATCGGAGTCGTATCCGTCTCCTCGATGATGCTGTCGATCACGGCAGAGATACTGTCGTCGAGCGAGGCTGCCTCGGTCTTTCCCTTGTTCTTGCAGCCGATCATCACTGCCATCATGCAGACGGCCACTGTCACTAGCTTCTTCATATCACTCAAACTATTTTCCGATGTTAGTCCTTGCGGCAAAGCCTTCCTGTAGGTCGGCAACGGTCAGTTCTGTCAGTTCTTCCTTACTCAGGTTCGTCTTTCCTGCCAGACGGTTGGCCTGCTGCTGGATGGACTTCTCGAACACGTTACGCGCAAAACGGGCATTACCGAAGTTGCGGTCCTTATGGGCCACGGCATAGTCGAACTGCTCCCTAAGATAGTTCTCGGCATCGGGCGCCAACGTGTATTGATTCTTCTTCATATACATCTTGAAGATGTCCGTCAGTTCCGCACCCGTATAGTCGGGGAAGTCGATATAGCGGTTGAAGCGCGACTGCAGTCCGGGGTTGGAGTCGATGAAGCGCTGCATCTCGTTCCTATAGCCGGCGATGATCACCACGAGACTGTCGCGATAGTCTTCCATACGCTTCAGCAGCGTGGAGATGGCCTCCTGACCGTAGTCCTGACCGTTGCCATCCTCAGGCACAAGGGCATAGGCCTCGTCGATGAAGAGCACGCCATGGATGGCCTGCTGCACCACGGTATCGGTCTTCAGCGCCGTCTGTCCCAGGTACTTCGCCACAAGACCGCTACGGTCGGTCTCAACGGTATGTCCTTTCTTCAGCACACCCAGGTCCTTGTAGATACGGCCGATGATACGGGCCACAGTGGTCTTACCGGTACCCGGGGAACCGTAGAACACCAGGTGGTAGGACACCTTCGCCGTCTTCAGTCCCTTGGCCTCGCGCTGCTTCTGGAGCTTCACGAAGTTGGCCAGCGACCTGACCTCCTTCTTCACACTCTCCAGACCGATGAGGTCGTCGAGTTCCTTGTACGGGTCGCCTGCGAGGGGTTCGTTCACGATGACAGAGTCTTTCTTCTCCACCTGCTCCGTCTTCGGGGTTTCTTCATCGGTTGTGTCCGTGCTCTCGTCGTCATCCGAGAAGATGGCTACTATCACCAACAGCACGAAGAAGCCGATACTCAGGCATCCACAACCTTTGAAGATCTTACCCACAATTTCTTTGAAATCACTCATGCTTATTTTTCTGAAGATTATTCTACAGGAACGGTAACGGCATCCTTTGACTTAGTCTTGGCCGCCAGTTCCTTCAGCTTATCCTTACCTTTGAAGGCAAATACCCAGATGAGGAAGCCTGCCAGTACCAGGAGTGAGATGCCCAGCAACGGACGATAGAACAGCCATGCGAGAGCAATCACAATCAGCGACCATGCCACGCCGATAACCGTGCATACGATACCGACACCCCAGCCGAAGATACCTGCGATGAAAGGCACCACCTTGAGGATCGTTGTCAGGAAGCCGAAGATACCCTTCAGACCGCCAATCACGATCAGGATACCGAAGATACGCAGAGCCCATGTCCACATATTGTTGGCACTCTGGGCATCTTCAATGATCTCGTCACCGGTCTTCTTGCCCATCACGAGGCGCTCGAAGTGCTTACCATTCTTTGCCTTAAAGGCTTTGAATGAGTCGCCATCTACTACCGCCATTACAGTTACCTTAGCAGGAACCACTTTCTCGAAAGTGACACGAACATCACCTACTTCAGGAGCACCAGGAACACGACCATAATAAAGGATGTTGTTAGCTACGTGGATATACTCTAAATCTTTCTTGATCTTGGCATTCTCCATAGCCTTCTTGATGCTGTCATTAACAGCCTGCAGTGAGTCGAGCTTTGCCTTGACGGAATCAGGGAGCAGTGCTCTGATCGAATCGGGGATGGCAGGCTGTGCGGGCTGCTGTACTGGCTGCTGTGTCTGCTGGATGTTCTTCTGTACCCCGTAGAAGCGCTCATAGGCGGCCTGGGTGTTCTTGTCAAGCTGTTTTAGCAAATCATCAGCCAAAGCCAAGTCGAGAGCCTCGTTTGAACGAATGCTTTTAATCTGTCCATCGTTCAGTTTATAAGCACCCCACGATACGTTCTCGGCAAACTGCTCTGCATCCTCAACAGTGGCCAGCACCATATTCTTATTCTGATAGGCAGGATCCTTGAACTGGGCTGACTCGATCGGGCGTCTCACCCACTCCTTGCTGTAAGTGTAGGTCGTGGTGGTCACTTCCTTACCGCCCAACTTGTCTTCTCTCTTGGTCGACTCGTGCTCCACCCACTGGTAGTACTCTACCGTACGGCTGAGGGCGATGGCCTTTGCACCAATACCAAACTGGTTGTCAACAAGTGAATCCTCTGTCGTAGCCATAGCCGTACCACAGATCAGTTCACCGTCCAGCGAAGCATCCTTCTTGTTGGGGTTTTCCATCTCGACATAGGCACTGCCTGCCTCCTCGAGCATCTTCTCGGTCTTCACGGCGCGACCTTCGTTCCACCACAACAATGCTGTACCTGCAATAAACATCAGGAAGCCTGAGCCTATTGCCTTGAATGAGTTCCCTACTCGGGTTCCATAACCCGTCGTTGTTACTTCTTGATAAGCCATAATGATTAATATTATGATTAATATTTATGATTAAAGATTTTGCGAGCTTTGGTTTCTGGGGACAAAGGTACGACTTTTTTTCGAAAATGCCCTATCATTTTCTAACAAATACTTGTCATTTTCTAACAAAAAGCCCGAAAAGGGGAATATGGCCTATTGTTTCAGGTCGGTTGCGCTATAATTGATACGCAGGGCATAGGATTTCTGCAGGGCTTGCTTCACTTGGTTGATCACACCCATGGGGGTACGGCGGTCAGCCCGCAGGTTCACCGTCAGGTGCTCGGCATTCTCTGGCGACATGCCTGCACGGAGCTGTTCGATACGGGCGGGAATCTCTTCGGGGGCCACCAAGTCGCCGTTTAACTGCACAAGCCAGGCTTTCTGATCGCCCTTGCCGTCGTTACGATGACCGATATAGATATTCACCACCGAGGCTTTGTTCGCCAGTTTCTGCATCTCCTTACCCTGGGGCACCTCCACCCGCACCTTCACCTCGTCGCTCCGCATGTGGGTGACGATCATGAAGAAGAACAAGACGGTGAAGATCAGGTCGGGCATGGAAGCCATATTCAGCGAGGGCACGTTCATCCGCTTCCGCTGGAACTTACTCTGCATCGGTCTCATGGGCGGCCTCCTTCCTCCATGTTCTCACTGATACGCTGGGGATAGTAGTCGTTGATGGTCTGGCGCTCCTCACTGGTACAACGCTGATAGTGCTTGCCGTAGTGCTGCTGGGCATACTGCTCGCGCAGGGCTTGATAGGCACCAACGATGGTGTTCTGCATCTTGAAGTAGGCCTCGTAGCTCGTGTTGGCATCAGCCTGAACGGATACCACGTGTCCCGTACGGTTCACTGAGGCCAGCGCCGTCACGGCTTCACCGAGTTCATCGAGGGTCACCACCTTGTCGTCGCAGGTCAGCTGGTCCTTGGCATCGAGGGCTACGCGCATCACCAGCGACTTATTGACATCCATCGGCTGCTCGTTTTCCTGGGGAGGGGGTGCCATCTGGCGCATCAGTCCCTTGTCCGTGTCCATCGACGATGTCACAAGGAAGAAAATCAGCAACATAAACGAGATGTCGGCTGTCGAAGTGGTGTTCAGCTCCGGAATCTGCTTACGATAGCGCTTACGAAACATCCGATAATCAATAAAGTAGAAGTGTAGATAAACATATCCGTCGCCTTCAGCCACAACATATCCGTAAAGCGGACACCGTTGGTGACCACGGGGTCGGAAGAACCGAGGAGAAACGTAAGCACCATACAGACGACCAGTCCGATGGCGACACACCAGCCGATGCGACCGGCTGGCACTCGATTGATGACATCGTCACCCTTCCTGCGGTTACGCAGACCGTGCCACACGCTGTAGGCCGTCACTCCGAGAGCGATGGCTACAACCAGGTACATCAGCCCCAGCATCACGTCGGCAAAGAAAGGCGAAACGATACTATTCATCACTTTTCTGTTTTCAACTTATACGCCGTAATCAGGTCGAGCAGCGTGATGGCACTTTCCTCCATCTGGGCGGTCAGCCGTTCAATCTTCGAGAGGATATAGCTATAGAACAACTGCAGGATCAGCGCCACCACGATACCGAAGATGGTCGTGATCAGCGCCACCTTCATACCCTGGGCCACAATCGTAGGACCGATGTCGCCGGCCTGCTGAATCTGGTCGAAGGCCATCACCATACCGATCACCGTTCCCAGGAATCCCAGCGAGGGTGCCATGGCGATAAACAGTTTGATCCACGAACAGCCTTTCTCCAGATTAGCCGCCTGCAGACCGCCGTAGTTCGTGATACTGCGCTCAATGGCATCCATGGGCTGGTTGATATGCATCAGTCCCTGATAGCAGACCGACGCCACCGGGCCGCGCGTATTGCGGCAGAGCGTCTTGGCACCTTCCACATCGTCGGCCTCCAGACGGTTCTCGATATCTTCCATCAGCTTATAGGCCTTGATTTCCGACAGTGTCAGATAGATGATACGCTCGATGCAGAACGCCAGTCCCAGCACCAGGGCTAGGGCCACAAGCGACATGAAGCCGACATTACCGTCGATAAACTTCGTTTTCAACTGTTTATGGAAACCGCCTTCCTCGGCATCGTCTGCCGCATCGTCCTCTACCAGCAGGGTGCTGGCCAGCGAGTCTGCAGCCAGCGAATCGGCCACCGACAGGGAGTCAGCCACGGGCAATGTGTCTTGCTTAAGTTTATTTTGGGCGGTCATGGCTTGCGGAATCACGAGCAAACCTATCAGGGAAAACAGAATAATCAGTCTTTTCATAATCACCACATATTCTGCGGAGAGAGGGGGATTCGAACCCCCGAAACGCTTTTGACGTTTACACGCTTTCCAGGCGTGCCTCTTCAGCCACTCGAGCACCTCTCCTCATTAAATTGCTTGCAAAGGTAGTATATTTAGCGCAGAAACTACCGATTAGGGATGTATATTTAATATTTTTTCGCAGTTTGCATTGGTACGGCGCGTCATCTCTTCCTCGCTCACACCGTATGCTTCAGCCAGTCGGCGGAGCACATAGGCCACGAAAGCGGGCTCGTTACGCTGCCCGCGCATCGGCACCGGAGCCATATACGGCGCATCGGTCTCCAGCACCAGTCGGTCTAAGGGCACCACGGCTGGCAGCACCTCGGGCAACGGACTTTTCTTGAAGGTCGATACCCCGCCCACGCCGAGCACGAACCTATCGAACTGCAGCAGTTCCTGAGCTTCCAGTGCATTGCCCGTAAAACAGTGGAACACGCCGCCGGGCAACTGATCCTTATAGCGTTTTAGGATGGCCACCAGTTCGTTCTGAGCCTTCCGGCAGTGGATCATCAGGGGGAGCTGCAGCTCTACCGCCCATTTCACCTGTTCCTCGAAGGCCAGCAGCTGTTCCTGCTCGAACTCGCGGCTCCAGTAGTAGTCGAGTCCCACCTCACCGATGGCCACCACTTCCGGTGTGAGGTGCCGACGGATCTGCGCCAGCACCTCACGCCAGTCTGCCCGCACCTCTTCAGGGTGCAAGCCCAGCATCGGATAGCAATAGCCCGGATACTGGCGACAGAGGGCCGGCACCGTCTCACATGAGTTCAGGTCGATTCCGGGTACACCGATTGCCTCTACCCCCGCCTCACGGGCACGGGCAACGACATCGGCCAGGTCGGCCTTGAACTCCTCGCCGTCAAGATGGCAGTGGGTGTCTATCATTGACCATTAACCATTGAACATTGACCATTGAACATTGACCATTGAACATTGACCATTAGCTCTGGCGCTTCATCATGGCGGCGGCGTAGGCTTTCAGCTCAGCCTTGCGGTCCTCACTCACGCTCACCTTGGCCAGATAGTCCTTCGCCTTGGCATAGCAGGCTTCCATCTTCTCCTCGCAGAGCTGGCGGATACCAATCTCGTCGTAGAGTCTCGTCACGGCCTTCACCTTCTCGTCGCGGTTGAATTCCTTGGCCTCGATCCAGCCCATCAGTTCCTTGCGCTGCGCTTCGTTGGCGCGGTTCACGGCATTGATGAGCATATAGGTTTTCTTGTTTGAAGTGATATCACCGCCGATATTCTTGCCGAACACCTTCGGGTCGCCGTACACGTCGAGCAGGTCGTCCTGCAACTGGAAGGCCAGACCTACCTGTTCACCAAACTTGTACAGGTTGTCCTGATCTTCCTTCGAGGCTCCTGCGAGGATGGCACCGATCTTCACGGCACATGCCAGCAGCACACTGGTCTTCAGGCGAATCATCTCAATGTACTCTTCCTCTTTCACGTCGTTGCGGGTCTCAAACTCCACGTCGAGCTGCTGACCTTCATCGATCTCGTAGGTCGTCACCAGGAAGGTGTTGAACACGTCCTGCAACTTGTCGGCCTCACAGGCACCGATCCTGCCGAAAGCCTGCAACAGCATGGTATCGCCCGAGAGGATGGCCTGATTGGGATCCCACTTCCGATGCACGGTCTCATGACCGCGACGCATGTCGGCATTGTCCATCAGGTCGTCGTGCAAGAGCGTGAAGTTGTGATAGGTTTCCAGTCCGATGGCCTGCGTCATAATCCGTTCAGGATCATCCTTGAACAGATTGTAAGCCAGCAGCATCAGCACGGGTCTCACACGCTTGCCGCCCAGCGACAGCACGTACTTGATGGGGTCATACAACTTTGAGGGCTTGCGGTCATAAGGCAGCGCCTCCAGCGCCGCATTGACCTTCTTCAATAGTTCTTCAGATGAGTACATCATATTATATTTTTAAATTGTTACATTCATGTCACATATTAAACACCACCGGGATACACACCTTCGTCCGACAGGGCTTGGCATTCATCATGCCGGCCTGCCATTTAGGCATCATCCGCAGCACCCGCAACACCTCGTTGTCGCACGAGGTCTCCAGCTTCTCCGTCAGTTCCAGGTCACTGATACTGCCGTCGGTGTTCACCACAAACTGGGCCACCACCCTGCCCTTCACCTTCCGTTTCTGGGCCAGGGCGGGATATTTCAGGTTCTTCGTCAACCATTTCATGAACTCGGCAGCACCTCCGGGAAACTGCGGCAGATCCTCCACCACACGGAAGTCGATGGGCTCGTTATACATATCCACCACCTCGGGCTTCTCCTCGGCCTCCGCCTCGGGATCAGGTTTCTCCATCAACTCCGGCTCCACCGGGGGCGGCAGTTCCACGTCTTCTTCCACCAGGTTCAGCTGTTCCGACTTGGGCTGCTCAGCCTTCTGTTCCTGTGGCAGCATCATCGGTATCTCGTCTTGATCGCGCTTCAGGGGCGAGAGTTCCATCTCCGCCTCCAGGTCCTCGTCGTCGGCAAAGAATGTCCAGCCCGAGTCCGAACTGTTCCATTCCAGTGCCACAAACACAGCAGCAAGCACGACAATCAGCCCCAACAGGAACCCCTGCACCCGCTGATTTTCAAGATTTGCCGTGTTACTTTTCTTCACTTCCATAATAAAAACGCGATTCTTCCGTTATATACTAAAAAGTAAGTGCAAAGGTAATAAAAAAATAAAAAGGTAAAACAGTAATAGCGTAAAAAGGTGGCGATATTAAGAAATATTTCGTAATTTTGCGACCGATTTGGAGAAAAATGGGAGAAATGCATTGGATTATCCGCCATACACAAAGGCTGCAGTGGCACAGGCTGCTGCCCCTCTGCCTGTGTCTGATAGTCTTCACGCTTCACGCGCCATTCTCCACGCTCAGCGCCCAGGAGAGCCAGACGGCCTACAACTTCCTGCGGCTGCCGGTGAGTGCCCATGCGGCAGCACTCGGCGGCGACAACATCTCGCTCGTCGATGACGATGCCACCCTCATCTTCCAGAACCCGGCACTCATCAACGATGTCAGCGACCGCACCATCAACCTCAACTTCATGACCTATATGGAAGGGGCCAAGACGGCCAGTGCCGCCTTCCTGAAGGCTGCGGGCGAAAGAGGCACGTGGGGCGTCACTGCCCAGTATATGGACTACGGCAGCATGAAGGAGACCACCGCCGACAACCAGGAGCTCGGCACCTTCTCCGCCCGCGACATCGCCATCGGCGGCACCTTCGCCTACGCCCTGACCAATGAGCTCAGCGGCGGCGTCACCGCCAAGTTCATCACGTCCTATATCGGCAGCTACAACTCGCTCGCCCTTGGGGTCGACCTCGGCATCAACTACTACCACGAGGACTACGACCTGAGCCTGTCGGCAGTCGCCCGTAACCTCGGCGGACAGTTCAAGGCTTACAAAGACGACTTCGACCGCATCCCCCTCGACCTGCAGATAGGTGCCACCAAACGTATCGGCCACTCTCCGCTGCGCGTGTCGGCCACAATGAGCCGGCTCAACGACTGGAGCGAGGGCTTCGGCCGTCACTTCGCCATCGGTGCCGACGTGCTGCTCGGACAGAGCATCTACGTGGCCGCAGGCTATAACTTCCGGCGCGCCAGCGAGATGAAGATCAGCGATGCCGAGGGCTCCTCCGCCCACGGTGCAGGCCTCTCGATCGGTGCCGGACTCTCACTCGAGCGCTTCAAGCTACACGTGGCCTACGCCAAGTACCACGTCAGCGCATCATCCATACTGATAAACATATCCTACGCATTATGAAAAAGATAACGATTGCTATCGACGGCCACAGCTCCTGCGGAAAGAGCACGATGGCCAAGGACCTGGCCCGCGAGGTGGGCTACGTCTATGTTGACACGGGCGCCATGTACCGCTCCGTTACGCTCTATGCCCTCCGCCACGACTTCTTCAATGCCGACGGCAGCGTGAAGACCGCCGAGCTCGAAGCGGCCATGCCCGACATCCGCATCAGCTTCAAGTTCAATCCAGAGACGGGCCGCCCCGACACCTATTTAAATAATGAGCGCGTCGAGGACGAGATCCGCTCCCTCGAGGTGTCCAACCACGTCAGCCCTATCGCCGCCATCGGTTTCGTGCGCACCGCCATGGTCGCCCAACAGCAGCAGATGGGTAAGGACAAGGGGGTGGTGATGGACGGCCGCGACATCGGCACCACCGTCTTCCCCGACGCCGAACTGAAGATCTTCGTCACCGCCTCGGCCGAGGTGCGCGCACAGCGACGCTTCGACGAACTCAAGGCCAAGGGCATGCCCGCCGACTTCGACGATATCCTGAAGAACGTGCAGGAGCGCGACTATATCGACTCCCACCGTGAGGTGTCACCCTTGCGCAAGGCCGACGATGCCATCGAGCTCGACAACTCCCACATGACCATCGCCGAGCAGAAAGAGTGGCTCATGGAGCGCTTCCGCGAGCGTACAGCGCAATAATTTGTTCGATTTGCGCATTTTTCTCATCATTTTTTCGGTTTTTCTCGGTTTTATTGCTACCTTTGCAGCCGCAAACCATTAAGACTGACGAAATGATGAGAAAATTATTGTTTTCCACCCTGTTGGCTCTTGCAGCCACGAGTGCCGTCCATGCTGGCGGCCTGATGACCAACACAAATTATCACATAGCCTTCGACCGTATGTTCGCCCGCGGCGCCACCACCGAGATCGACGCCGCCTACTCGAACCCCGCAGGTCTCGCCTGGGGTCACGAAGGTTTCCAACTCTCACTCAACTTCCAGAAGCCCTGGCAGAACCGCGACATCGAGGTCAGCATTCCCGGCTATCTGGGTTCCAATTTCGACAAGAAATACAACGGCGTAGCCTCGGCGCCCATCGTGCCGGCCCTGTTTGCCTCCTACAAGAAGGACATGTGGGCCTTCTCTGCGATGATCGGCATCGTGGGTAGCGGTGGCTTCGTGAAATACGACGAGGGCATCCCCATGTTCGAAGTACCCATCCGTGCCCTGTTGGCACAAGCCGGCATGACACCCGACAAATACAACTACAGCGCCAACATGAAGGGTAAGCAGTACATCTACGGCGGACAGCTGAACATCACCCGCAAGATCAACGACAACTTCTCGGCTGCCATCGGTATCAGGGCTAACTACTACGACGGATACAACCGTGGATTCGTCAACGCGAATATGACGGCCGTTCCCAATTCTATTGACCTGATCGACCTGCAGCTCGACTGCATCCAGCGCGGCTGGGGCTTCGCACCTATCGTCAGCTTCGACTACCACAACGACAACCTGACCGTCAGTGCCCGCTATGAGTTCCGCACGAAGATTGCCACCGAGAACGATACCCGTACACTCTCTGCACGCATCAAGAACACCGACCCCGCAACGGCTACTGCCATGCCTTATATCGAAGGGGCACTCGCCCTGCAGCAGTTCGGCGACAAGGTTGCCGCCTATCAGGACGGTGCCGAGACACGCTACGACATGCCCTCATTACTGGCCGTGGCTGTCGGATACAACTTCACCCCACAGCTTCGCGCCGCCCTCGAGTACCATTTCTTCGACGACAAGCACGCCAAGATGGCTGGCAACCGTCAGAAGACACTGACCCACGGCACGCACGAGATTCTGGCAGGTGTCGAGTACGACATCAACGAGAAGTTCACTGTCAGCTGCGGTGGTCAGCGTACTGACTACGGCCTCTCCGACGAGTACCAGCAGAACACCTCGTTCGCCTGCGACAGTTATAGCCTCGGCCTCGGCGGCGCCTGGAACATCACCGAGAAGATGCGCCTGAACGTCAGCTACTTCTGCTCGCTCTACAGCGACTACAAGACTGCGCCAAAGGCCAAATACAACGGCACGCCCTACACCGGCACAGAGACCTACAGCCGCTCGAACCACGTCATCGGCGTCGGCCTCGACTACAGGTTCTAAGCCATAAACCAACACCAACAGAAAATCCCCGCCACGCTGACGGGGATTTTTTAGTGCTGGGGTCAGGCCCCAGCACTAAGTTTTGGGGCCTGACCCCAGAGGCAAAAAAAACTCGGCGGGCATTGCTGCGGGCCGAGTTTTTTGAGGGAATAGCAAGCTCCCATTTCGCTCACTTAGTCACGACTTTGAGTTTTGCTCGAACTCGTTCACGCTCGGAAATGTGAGCAAGCTCCCATTTCGCTCACTTAGTCACGACTTTGCGGCCGTTGTGGATGTAGAGGCCGGGCTTGGCAGGCTGGGCTTCTACGCGGCGACCGTCGAGAGAGTACCAGGCACCGTTGGCGGCACCTGACTCAGGCTGGAACGTCGTGTCGCTGATACCAGTGCCTGATCCACCCTTGTCGTTGAACGAGAACTTAGCGGCATTCACAACCTTGCCGTCGTTCTTGTCGATCAGCAGGGCCACGACCGTGAGATTCTCCTTGTCCTGAATGCGCGTGTTGCCGGTGATGTCGATCTGATAGTTGTGAGTCATAGGCGCATCCTGGGCGATGGATGCGGGCACACTGCCCTCAATACCGTTGAACGGCTCGTAGACGGCGACGGGCACATAGTTGTAGGCCACATTCTTCATCTTATACTCATCCTTCGTCAGAGCGGCGAGGTTCTCGTCGGTGGTGCTTGAGCCAGCGTAATAGTTGGACTGACACCATGTGTCGCCGGTGCCCTTCAGACCGTCGGCCACGAGCAGATAGCCGATGCGGTAGTTGGCGTTGGCCACATCCTCTACGAAGGTGGTTGTGGTCTTGACGTCGATCGTGTTGTCGTTGGCCCATGAGGCTTCAACCTCGATGCCGGCAGGCACATAGCTGCGGTGCATGGCCTCGACCTCACGGCTGATGCCAAAGGGCTTACTGTTGCTGCCGTAGTAGGGATCGACAGTCTCGCCGCGATTCACCATACAGCTGGGATAGCCCGACACGTTGAGCTGATAGTTGTCGAGGATCATCGGGTCGTCATTGCCGCCACCGTGAACGGCTACGGTAATCACGTTCTTGCCATAGACTTTATTCAGGAGTGCCAGAGCAGGAATACCACGGGCACACCATCCGCACCAGGTGCCGGTAGCCTCTTCGATGAAGGCCGTCACCTTGGGCTTCTTGGCTAAGGTCACCAGCTGACCCTTGGCCGACAAGTTCTCTGTGGTGCATTCGTTGGCCACGCCGTTCACCTTGGTCAGTTTGAAGGTCTTCTCCTGCGAACCGAGAGCGCCGTCGGCCTCCAGCGGAACCAGGATCTCTGAGTTCATCATAAAGCTGACAGGCGACGGGAGATCGAGATGGTGCTCGGTCGTGGTGGAACCGGTGGTGATGGTATAGTCGATATTGGTAACGGGCTCGATGCCTTCGCCAACCAGGGTGACGGGCACCTCCACGCTGCCGTTGACAGCCGCATAGGCCTTGCCGAAGTCGGTCGTCGCTACGCTGGCTGCATACTTCGCATACTCACCCTCCACATAGTCCATCTCGACGATCTTCTTGAAGTTATCCCAGCCGGGGGTGTTGGCGTAGGCCGCCTTCGTGCCATAGGGCACATAGAGCACGGCTGTCTTCATGTTGTCGCCGCTGAACACCAACGATGACACGGTAAAGGGCTTCCTGATATGGGTTACCACCTTTGTCATCTGGTTGCAGTAGAGGAAGGCCTCGGCCTCGATCTTCTCCACGCTGGCGGGAATCTCGATCTCCGTCAGTGTGGAAAGACTACGGAAGGAGGCTGCGGCGATGGTCTTCACGCCCTCGGGGATCTTCGTGGTAGAGAAGCCCTGGATCAGCTTGTTCGTAGCGGTCTCGATGATGGCGTTACAGTTGTCGCGCGAGTCGTATTTCGGGTTGTTCGGGTCGATCTCGAACGAGGTGATGTTATCGCATCCGCCGAAGGGTGAATCTCCTAAATCGGTGATACCAGCCGACAGTTTCACCGTGGTCAGATCGACATCGGCCCAGAAGGCAGCCCATCCTATCGACGTGACACTACTGGGGAGGTTGACTTCCTTCAGTCCGCGTTTGCCGCTTAAGGCTGTTTCGCCGATGGCGGTGACGGTCTCGGGGATGACGGTAGTCCTGCAGCCGATGCGCAGCGTGTTGGTAGCCGTCTCGATAATGGCGTTACAGTTGTTGCGCGAATCGAACACGGGGTTGCCTGCCTCTACGCTCAACCCCTCAAGGTTATTGACATTGTAGAAGACATCCCTGCCGAAGGAGGTTACGTTCTTGGGCAACACAAACTCCCTGATGCCAGTATCCTGGAAAGCAAAGGGGCCGATGCCCGTCAGGCTCTTCGGCAGAATGATGTTCTCCAGAGAGAGGGCGGGGAAAAAGGCGGATTCCGGCACCTCATTGGCATTGGAGCCTTCTCCGCTGACGACGTCAGCCTCAGAGAGATCGATGGCCGACAGCGGACTTTCATAGCCGCATAAACTTCTCATGAACTCAAAGTCCTTACCGTTGATGGGGCCTGTCACTTTCAGTTCCCTGGTGATCGATTTCCTGTCGGCAGGGAATGCCGACTCGAGCGTACCGGCAGAAGAGAGGTTGACGGTACAGATCCGTTGATTCTCAAACTCGGAAGCCTCCACGATCGCGCGTTCGACAAAGGTGAACTCTTTCCATCCCTGGGCTGCGGCGTATTTCGCCTTGGAGCCGTCGGGCACAATCAGAACAGCATTCGAACTGATGTAGTCGAAAGCATTATTAGGTACGGATAAAGGAGTAGCACCATGTACGATGTAAGTCATGATCGAAGCTCCTTCAAAGACAGACTGGCCTATCTCGGAAACGCCCTCAGGGATATCAAGCTTCCTGATATTCAAACGGGCAAAGGCATTATCACCCAAAGCCTTCACAGTGGCAGGAATAGCAACAATGGAATTTGAAGCCAGAACAAGTGTATTGGTGGCTGTCTCGATGATGGCGTTACAGTTGTCGCGCGAGTCGAATGTCTTGTTATCCTTATCGACCGTGATCGACATCAGATTACTACAGCTGCGGAAAGCCTGTGGACTTATCTTCTCCACAGAAACCGGGATAAAGAGACTCCTTAATTCATAATTACTCGAGAAAGCTTGCTGCCCGATGGTCTTTAAGCTCTTAGGCAGGACGAGGTTTACCACTCCGGCCGATGAGAATGCACCATCGCCAATTTCCACCACACCCTCGGGAATGCTTGTAGCCTTGCAGCCTCTGACAAGCACGCCTGTCTTTTTATCGTAGATGGCATTGTTCTTGGAATAATACACCGTATTGCCCTCTTCTACCTCGATTATACTCAGCGCACTTGTCTCAAAGGCATCGCTCGACAATTTAGTCACAGACTTCGGAATGAAGACAGAGGTGATGTTTGTATTAGAGAACGCAGCCATTCCAATGGTTTTCAGCGTTTTAGGCAGCACGATTTCGGTCAGTGTGAAACAATTAGTGAATATCCAGTCGCTGAACGTATCATCAATGCAGGCGTAGTTATCGTCGGTATACTTCTGTCCGCCTACGATACGGGCCTCAGAGAGGTCGAGTTTCGACAGACGGCCCTGATTAGGCCCTTCAGGATTATAGAGCGACATGTCACGGATCACGTCGATATCCTTACCGCCCACCACACCGGTAATCTTCAGTCGGCTGACGCGATAGCGCTCGCTCTCGGGCAGCAGCGATGCCAGTTGGCCCTGCTTTTCCACATGCACCTCACGGAAACCGATTTCCGGCTTCAACTCTTCATCATCGTCGTCGCCGTTGCCCGATGCAGGCTGGAGACCTACGACGGCATTCTGTTTCTCCTTGAAATCTATGTCGCCGGGCTTCAGGCTGGTCAGTTCGAAATAACCGTCCATCTTTCCGCCCCAGCCCCAGTTGACGTAGAACTTACCGTCCTTATAGCCATGCAGCACGAAAGAGTGGCCTGCCTCACCGCTGAAGCCACTGTAGATGACGGGGCGTCCGGCCTTGATCTCATCATAGAGCAACTGCTCCCACTCCTCGTCGGAAAACTCCTCACGGCCCAAAACATCGGCACTCTTACTGAAATTGAAGAGGGAGATGAGTGCTCCGGGAATACTACCCGAAGCGGCACTTGACTCGCTAACACCATATTTCATCGACACGGCCTGACCGCAATAGCGCATGAGCCAGGCGATGTCGTCGTCGTTCATGCCAAACCAGTTGAACTTGCGGGCCGGCAGCAGCTCAAGGTTGATGTCGGGATCGGTGGTATATCCTGCCACTTCGCGCACGTTATTGAGCGGCCACTGGAGGTAGTTCACCACCTGGGCCATCGCCGTGGCCACACAACCGGTCAGCGTCTTCACACCATTCACTTCCGGGCAGTGCTGCTGATAGATGCCGGTCTGGTCCCACTGGGTAGTGAGCAGGGGAATGAGCTCGGCCTTGGCATCACCTCTGGTGGCAGCACGACGGTCGGCAGGCTGTTTCTCCAGCGAGCGGGCGACCTCGGCATAGTAGTCGAAGAGCCATCTCACATTGTCGGGCGCCTGGGAGAGATCGAAGCTGCCCCGCTCGGCATAGCCAAGCACCTCGGGCATCAAGTCGTTGCCGGCAATGACCACGAAACCGCCGTTTTTCTCGGCATTAAACACATAATAGGCTGGAGCCGTCGCCGAGGCGCCACGCGCCATACTGCGGTTCTGTACCTGTGTCAACTGTTTGCCCTTCATCAGCTTCTGAGCCTTCTGAAGTGCCTGAGCTTCTGTTATCTCTCCTGCCTGCATGCTCAAGCCGAAGAAGAAGCTGACTAACAACAATGTAAGTTTTTTCATTTTAATGGTTTGATTAATATTGATATTCAGCGGGCAATGCAGCGATTTAGCGAGAGCCATGAAACATGTTTCGATGGCCGGGCGTAAGCGTCATCGCGGCGTAACGCCGCAAAGTTACGAAGAAAACGATAAACTCCGCCATTCCCTCTCTTAATTATTGTTAACCACCCCCAAAACTCATCGCTGGGGCCTGACCCTAGCACTAAGTTTTTGGAGCTACTTTAGCAGAGACATCCATTTGTCGAGCCAGCTCGCCAAAGGTGCAGGACTGCTTAGCAACCCCTCGTTAAACTGAAGGTTCAACATCGAAAAGCGCATGCGATAATGGGGAGAGTATGTCTTGTTATATACAGAGAGGCTGCTGCCTGTGATATTCTCTTCGGCTTTGACTTCAATGGGGATAATCTTGTCATCCCACTGTATGACAAACTCCACTTCTGCAGTTCCGGGTGATGTCCAATAATAGGGTTTTTGGTCATCCATTAATGGTATCATTGACTGAAGGACTGCATTTTCGGCCATTGCTCCCTTAAACTCTGTATAGTTGGCAATAGGATCAGTTACTACCGACGCAGGTAAATGTGCCAGACGGCGAAGCAGACCACAGTCGCAGGCATAAACCTTAAAAGCATCCGTTTCCTCGTAGGCTGAAATAGGCATGCCTGGTTTACTGATGCTGAAGATACGATAAATCATTCCTGCATCTTCAAGCCACATCAGGGCGTCTTCATAGTCCTTCGAACGGGCACCAGTTTTTATGACCTTGTATATGAATTTACGATTCTCTTTTGATAGCTGGGCTGGCAGAGAGTGCCAAACGGCATGAATGCGTGGTATCTCACGTGGCTCAGCATATTTGGCGAAGTCCAATTCATAAAGGTCGAGAATGTCTTGAAGCACAGATTCCACCTCACCGACACCTTTATCCTCAAGGAGGGACACAACAACTTCCGGCATACCTCCTGATACTTGGTAACGGCGATACTCTGTACGTAGTTTCTGCAGAATGATTTCTGGCAGATGACAGATTTCTTCCAAGGAATCTATATACTCATAGGTGCGCGAATCACTGGCACGGAGGAATTCCTTAAAGGTTATAGGAAACATATTGATGATTTTCACATTTCCCACAGGCACCGTCATCTTACGCTTCTTAACTGCTACGCCCAATAATGAGCCTGCAGCAATAATATGATAACGTGGAGCTTCCTCACGAAAATACTTCAGGCTGTTTAATGCTTCTTCGCACTCTTGGATCTCATCGAAAATCATCAATGTCTCGCCCGCTATGATGGGCTGATCGCAATAGAGCGTCAGCTCCTTAATCAGTCTCTGAGGATCCTTGGTCGCCTGGAACACAGACTTCAGTTCCTGTTGCCTGTCAAAATCAAACTTAACACAATACTTGAAACACTCCTGACCAAATGTTTCCATAGCCCACGTCTTGCCAATCTGACGTGCGCCCTTCAGCAGGATCGGCTTCCTGTCAGGTGCCTCCTTCCACGCTTTGAACTGGTTGATAACATCTCTTTCTATCTTCATAACAGCACCGGAAAGTTCGTTTTTATGTAAGATCTATACACTTTTCCTAACTTTCCGGTGCAAAATTACGAAATAATTAGCAAACCACCAAACAAAAACTACTAAATATTCACCTCTGGGGTCAGGCCCCGAGATAAAGTATCTTTTAGAAACTTAACTTCGGGGCCTGGCCCCAGCACTTAGTTTTGGGGCCTGACCCCAGAGGTAAAAAACTCGGCGGGCATTGCTGCGGGCCGAGTTTTTTTGGGGGAATTAATCTAGGTTTAGTTGCCTGTAATCTGGGTCTGAGGCTACGTCGAGGCAGGGGCACTCTTTCTTGACATTGGGGAAGTCACGGTGGCCGACGACCTTGGCATTGGGATAATCTTTCTTGAGGTCTTTCAGCAGGAAGAGGATAGCGGCTTTCTGGGCCTCGGTGCGGGTGTCGGCGGGGCGGCCTTTCTCATCGAGGCCTCCTTCGTAGCAGATGCCGATGGCGTGCTGGTTGTAGTGTTTGACGTGAGCGCCGGCGATCCACTCAGGGCGGCCTTCGTGGTATTCGCCGTCGCGGGTGATGTACCAGTGGTAGCCGCAGTCGTAGGCGTAGCCTTTGGCGCGGTGACAGCGCTTCAGGTCTTCGAACGTGAAGGATTTGTTGCAGCGGGTGGAGCTGCTGTGGAGGACGAGCCATTCCACTTCTTTCATCGGGAGAATTTCTTTCTTTTTCATTTCAAAATAGTTTTAGAGGTTATACCACCAAGCTGGCATACAGCTTTGAACAGCGAGTGTTCCCAGAACAGTTGTAATCACGGTTGCAACGATTTTCCAAATCTTTGCGATTTTGGTCCAATTTACTTTGATCATTTTTGTAAAACTGATTTAAAACTTTGTTTTTCTAAAAGAAGCAGGGAGTGCAGGGCGCGTACATGGCGGTGTGTATTGTTGGATGAGATGAGAATCTCCTGTTTCGCCATCGCTGATCCCCCAGGACACTCGATGCTTGCTTGACGACTACGTTAGGCGCAGTTACGGTCTAGGGCTCCTGGGTCTGTTCTAGGATCCAGTCCTCCAGCGGCGTCACCTTCTTGATGTAGACCTTCTTCTTGGGGTCGGTCTCCTCGGGGGTGAGGTCGACCTTCTCCTCGACACCGTAGGTGGACAGCGAGCACAGGTCCTTGAACGTGCGCGAGGTGATGTCGTCGTCGCCAGAGCCCTCGGGGATGAAGCGGATGTGGATGCCAACGATGTAGTTCGCGGCGTTCCACTTGCCCTCGAGCAGGGCAGCACGGGTGATGCCCTCCTTCGTCGACTCCACCTTCGGTACGAAGGTTCCCAGACCATCGATCTTGACAGGGTTGCCCTGCGACAGGAGCTCGACGAGACAGCTCTTCAGCTTCTGGACGACACCGTCGATGATGTCGCGGCCGTAGATGCAGTTGTGGCCGGCCATGTGGTTGACGAGGCCCTGCTGGGAGATCGTCTTCTTCTCCTTGGCCTTCGGATAGTACTTCCCGTAACCGGGATTGTTCGCGTTCGTGTTCTTGCGGAGATTCAGCTCGAACTGTGGATTCTTTACTGCCATAAGCTTTGAAAAATTTAAAAATTTAAAAATGTAACAATGTAAAAACTATAAATGTAACACAGGCTTGACGCGGAGTTTGCAGGGATATAACCATCACTTTGCAGGGATGTACCCATCAGTTTGCAGGGACTAATCTCATAGTTTGCAGGGATGTAACTCAAGCGCGGGCGGTACCATTTCCTCACTCGGATCCCTTCTCTCCTTGTTTGCAATGGCAAAGGTACGACATTTTGGAACCCGCTTTGTTGCCACTAGTACCCAAAGGTTGCTACCACTCAACTTTTTCCGAAAATATTTCAGTCGATGCAGAGGTATTCGGCGATGAGACGGACTTGGCGGGCGGTGTAATAGTTGCGGTTGCGGTTCCAGCGCGTCTGCTGCTGCAGCGCCTCTACCAGTTCGGGACAGCGGTTGATGTCCTCACGCAGTTTCTTCATCGCCGATTTGGCCTGCCTGGTATGCGGCGTATAGATCCGGGCCAGGTCCCTTTTCAGATATTCACGGTCTTCTATCATATCACTTAAATTATAACTATTAACTATTAACTTTTTACTACTAGGGTGACAGGGGGACAGTATATTATAGGGATTTTTCACGCGTACCGCATAGGCGTGCGCGGTACGCGGGGAATCATCAGAAAGCACTGTCACCACTGTCACCCGCTGTCTCATTCTCAGGCTCCGCATCACTGGCCAGCAGACGCCTGTTCGCCTCGATCTCATCAATCTTGTAGCGCACAACACGATAGCCGCGCCTGCCGTGAGAGCGGTATCCTGCGAAGCCCAGCACCTTCATGGCACTGCCGATCTTCTCTACCGGGAAGCGCAGCGCAGGCCCCTCGCTGATTACTAGCTGGATATCCGTAGCCGTATAGAACTCACCGTGCTCCCCGCCATTGGGTAGGCGGAAATGCTTGCTGATGGCCTCCTGCTCAGAGCAAGGCGTCTCGAAAGTCCTGTTATGGGCCTTCAGCCGCTCCTCCTCCGCCTTCGTGAAATAGTGGCGGAAGCCCTGACGGTAGAGCGCGTATGCCTGGGCGAAGATGCCGGCATGGTTGAAGGGGTGCGCCCGCGGGTCGTCGATGCGCTCCACGAGGAAGGGCAGCCAGCGTCGGTTACCCGTCGCGTCGTTCAGGAACTGCACGTTGTTGCCCGTACCGCAGAACGAGGCCACGTGGGGCATGTGCTCGGTATAGTGGCCGAAGGGGCGGCGCTCATCGATGGCCGGCATCGTCACCACCGACTTCATCGTGTTCACCTCCGTGGGGCGCATCGTATCAAGCTCCTCGTAGCACACCAGTCCGTACTGCGAGAGCGTGATCAGGTCGTCCTTGCTCACCTTGCTCGCATTGACCTTGATGCGGAAGTAGTCGTGCAGCTCAGGCGGCAGCAGCATGCTGAACCAGGTCGTCTTATAGAGGCCCTGCTCGCCGATGAAGACGAGCACGGCCTGGTTGACGGTGTCCTCGTCGAGCCAGCTGGCCACCATGCCCACGAGCCACCGTTTCAGCAGTTCGTAGAAGTACAGCTGCTCGTCGGTGCCGCCCTTTACACTGACCGAGACCGACAGTTCGAGGATATAGTCCTGACCGTCCCAGGGCGGCAGACGGTTCAGGTAATAGAGGAACGGATGGAATCCCTTCACGTAGCCGGAGTCCAGCACGGTCTCAAAATCGGTCTTACGTGTAGACTTGACGGTCTGCAGTGCCGTAAACAGGGTATTCTTCAGCCGGTCGCTCATAGGCTGCCAGTCGTCGCTGACGAACTGGGCCAGTTCACTGTTCACACAGAAAGTATCCTCCATCGGCAGGCGGGCCTCCACCCGGTGCTTCACGAGGTTCCACCTGAGGTAGATGTGGTCGCTGAGAAAGCCCTTGATGTCCTCCACCGTGGCATACACCTCACGCCAGTTTGGCTTGTGCTCCTTCGGCTCGCCGCCCTCCCCCTCTGCCGCCTTCTTCTTGCGTTTCTTCTTTGGTTTCTCTTCGTCCATAAGCAATAAAGATTGATGGCCCAAAGGTACTGCAAATACCTAGACTTGACAAGCAATTAACGGAAAGAAATCCTTGTTAATAGCTGTTAAGAATCGATGGTTTCATATTTACTGATAGCATCCTGAATGGTCTGGGGTGTAGCCCCGAGGTTGGTATGCCGGGCCAGCCAGCGGTAGAGGTCGTTCCGGCAGTAGGGCTTCCTGAAAACACCATCGCCCGACTGCAATAGCCGGGCGATATGATGATAGATAAGTTTCTTGGTTCCTCTGGGAAGGTCGGGTCTGAAGTCGAGCCGACGGATCCGGCTGGGCAACTGATTTGGGTTCTGTAACTTGGGGCTGAGCTGACGGATCAGCTCTTTATAGGCCTCATAATACTCGTCACGGAAAAAGTTCGCCAACAGGCGAACGGTCTTGATCTTACATTTCATTTTCCTTGCGTTTGGGCGAGGCGCTCCCAAAGCAAGGCAAGAAAAAAGGATACTCCCTAAAATCTCTAGGAGTATCCTCTCAAATTAGCTTAACTATTTGACGTAATCGGGATCGAAGTGACTACTGTATTCTAAGCTCAACTTGCGGTAACGTTCGCGCGTAGCTTCGCTTGTCGTGTCAGCACGCATGATTTCATAATAGTAATGTAAGTTTCCTGGCTCTACACCGGTCTCTGTGTGGATGACGTTGTAGAGCGAGTCGCCCAGCACGGGTTGGCAGATGTCCTTTGGATTTACAGCATAGAACATGCGGTAGCTCTTCACCTGTATCTCTGTTTGAAGATGGTCGAATGCCAGATTTAAGATGTCTCCCCAGTAGCCGTAGTCGGAGGTCTGGTGCTTGTGACGGCCTAAAGCGTTGTACCCAGTGGCTGTCGATTTGATGTCGTCGATGACAACGGATATCTTATCATACTCGCAGAGAACGGTAGTGCGCGCCAGATCCTTCAGTTCGAAGGGCATGGATTTATCGGTACGGCATTTACGCTCGGCACTCTGACGGGTCTTGTAATTAATAGGCGTCACCTTTCCTTTGTGACGTAATGCCACCTCTTCGGCGATCGCCTGCGTCGTCGGGCCATAGACTAGGGCCCACGCAATGGCTTCATCCAGTTGCGTCTGGAAAACATTTTCTGATTGTTGATTCTCGTCAACAGGGTTGTCTTCGTGGGAACAGGAGACGAAGAAGAAATTGCTGGTGAGAAGGGCTACCAGCATCCATGAATTTTTGAGCACTTTCATTTTCATATTAATTTTATATTAGCGATACAAATATACAAATAGTTTGTTATACTTTCTATTATCTCCTTTCACAATTATATTTATTTAACAATTAGTCAGTCCCCATGACTACCACAAAAAAACAGTGGAAATATTGGAGGGTACAGTTTTTTTCGTAATTTTGCCGCCGGAAATAAATGAACGCAAAAATTGAATGATGAGCAAGACCGTTATCTCCCTCCTGATATGGCTGGTCTGCATGCCCTGCATGGCAGCAGCAGAGACATCGAAAGAGCTCGAAGATGCTTTGGAAAAAGCCAAGAAAGAGGTCAGCGCCCTTTTCGACGCAAACGAAACTGAGGCTTACATCAATTCGAACCGCAAACTGATGGAACTCTGTCTGGAAGCCTATATGAGCCATGCCAGGGAGGTGGGCGGCGACCTCTACGGCTATCTGCTTCGGGAAGACAAGCTCTACTTTGCCGTGGGCGACGTCAGCGGTAAGGGTGTGCCCGCCTCGCTCTTCATGGCGCAGGCCACCCGACTGTTCCAGACGATGGCCAAGCAGGGCATGATGCCGGCAGAGATATGCACCCGCATGAACGATGCCCTCTCGGGCGATGACAACGAGAACGGCATGTTCGTTACCTTCTGGCTGGGACTGGTGAATCTGCAGACGGGGCGTCTCGACTACTGCAACGCCGGACATAAAGCACCGCTTGTCCTCTTCACACAGGACATGTGACCAAGACACCAATACCCTATCTTAGCGGTGGCTATGCCTTGTCGATAATGACGGTGGGGGTGTCGTGGTAGCGACCGACGACCAGGAGGGTCTTCTGGGTCTGATAACGGTAGAGACCGGAAAGGGTGGAAACGATCAGCTCATAGCTGCGGCCTATCTCCAACTGGTCGAGGGTGAGCAGCTGGTAATAGTTCTTCGCCTCCTTGGGCTTAAACTCATAGAAGACACTGTCGGGGATGAGCACCGTCTGCGGGTCATCGAGGTTGAGCGCGGCGGAGAAGGTGCCCTCAGGCGAACTGATGCCGGCGAACAGATAATGGACCCGACTGCCGCAATAAGTCCGCAACAGCTCAAAACTGGTGCTGAGACGGTCGACATCGTAGACCATCACGCAATTTATCCGAGGCCACAGCTGCTCTACCAACTGGATGCCGATGCGGTGGGACTCCATGACCTCACGGATTTCGTTAGCGCGTTCCGGTTCGTCCATCGCTATAATTGTTTCTCCTTCAACAGTTGCGGTGTGTCGATATCCACTTCATAGGGCTCCACTGAGCCTTTTATATTATAGGTGAGCGTTGCACTGTCGCCTCTCACATCCAGCGAGCACAGGGCGCCCTCTATCAGCGGGATGCAACTGTTGCTGCCGACAGGGAAGCCACAACAGACGGGAATCTCATAGTTGTGGAGATGGGCTATGAGCATCTGCTCCACGCTGCCATACTGAAGGTCGTACCTGATGGAGTTGAAGGTGCCGAAGATGATGCCCTTCACGTTCTCGAAATTCAGTTTGAGCGACAGGGCATAGAACAGGCGGTCGATGCTGTGCAACGACTCCTCGACCTCTTCGAGAAAGAGAATGACATTCTGTTTGGGAAGCAGATGGTACCGTGATCCTGCGATGGCAGAGATACTGGAGAGGTTGCCTCCGACAAGGATGCCCTCCGCATGACCGATGCGGTTATAGGGGTTGGCGGGTATCTTATATTGCGGCAATGTGCCGAAGAGGATGTTACGGGTGATGCTCGTGGCGGGTTCCTGACTGCTGGCGATCTGGAAGGCCATGGGGCCGTGGATGCTCATCACATTGGCACCGGCAATGGCATAGAGCAGGATGGCGATGTCGCCGTGGCCGATGATCCACTTTGGGTGCTGCTGGAACTTTTCGGCGGGAATACGGTTCAGCAGATGGATGGATCCGTAACCGCCGCGCGAACAGACGACAGCCTTGACGGTGTCATCTTCAAGCGCCCATATCAGGTCGGCAGCCCGTTCGTCGGCTGTTCCTGCGTAGGCATTGACGTTCAGGTTGTTGGTGTGTGGACCAATGATAGGTTGCAGCCCCCAGCTCCTGATCGTGTCTGCTGCCTGTTGCAGGGCCTCTTGCGGCACCCAATAGGCGGGCGACACAAGTGCGACCTTGTCACCTTCCTTCAGATAAGATGGTTGAATCATCTTTTTACCTTGGTACATTGATGCTTTTGCTGTTTTTGAGGCGCAAAGGTATCAATTTTCTGCAAATTAAGGAAGGATTATCTGTTCGACCCTGCAATTATTGATTATTTTGCCATCATTTTTGCATATTCTGCAACTCTGATTGCAGATTCTGTAACTCGTTAGTCTGATTTCTCATCCATGTCGTGACATTCTGATCCTCGAACTGTCTGAAGACAGCAGAGAAAGTTCGGTAGCTCTTGAAGCCACTCTCAACGGCCAGCTGCTGGGCAGTGACAGTCTGTCCGGCACTGACGGCCTTACGGTAAAGCTGCTCGAAGTGGGCGATGCGGTGACGGTTGATGTAGGCATTATAGGTGGTGCCCTGCTGGGAGAAATATTGGCTGAGATAGGTGCGGTTGGTGCCGATGGCCTCGGCCAGCTGGCTTAGCGTCAGGTCGTGCTGCAGATAGAGCTTAGATTTCTCACAGCGCCGCTCGAGCAGCGGACCGAAATTGGAGGGAATGGCCCCATGGATATCGTCGGCCCCAGTCTGAATGGCAGCATCATTTTCCTTGATTTCCAGTTTCTGAAGCGTCTCCACGCGCCAGATGAGGAATGCGATGACGACAAGCGTAATCAACTGCGACAGATACTCCCTCGACAACTCTCCTGCGTTTGAGGTATAGGCTTCATAGACGAAGAAAAGAAAGACGACGAACAGCAGGCTCTGCCACACTTCCTTATGTTCCAGATCGGCATAGTTATCGTGGAGCCATCGGCCATACTGCATCACTGCAAAGGCATAATAAATGACAAAAACAAACGTGACTGCAAACTGCCAGTAATGAATCATGTCGAGACCATAGAATGCGTCGTGCTGAATTATTCCCACGACAGCAAACCCGATGACTGGCAACTGAATGGCGATCCAGGGCCATATCCTGCGCTGACGGTCCTGCAACAGGCGCAGCAGCAATGCCATGACGAGCGGCACAATCGTGATATGGTCGAGCGAAATGACACAGATATTACGCACGAGTCTGTCGTCAGTCAGCCAATAGACACCAAGCACATACCACCAAATATGGCTCATGGCCGACGCCATGAAAAAAGCACCTGTCCACAGGCGCAGCACCTTCGAGGGAGTGATCGCAGGGTCAATGGCATTGCTACGCCTCAGCCACAGATAGACGGCAGCCACCAAGGCTAGCATGGTAATGCCGCCATAAAGCATCAGAAATAGATAATCCTGTAAGCTCTGATATCCGTACATTTATAACAAGAAAGTCAAATACTAAAATTCGAACATTTTACTTCATTGTATATTCAGGATGGCGTCGCGACACTGCTCCATGAGCCAGCGGGGGGTGGAGGTGGCACCACAGATGCCGACGGTCTGGATACCCTCAAGCCACTGAGGCTCTATCTCCTTGGGATCCTCGACGAGATGGGTGTTCGGGTTCACGCGCAGACACTCATTATAGAGCACCTTGCCGTTAGAGCTCTTTCTACCACAGACAAAGAGGATGAGGTCGTGCTTCGTGGCAAACTGCGAGATATTGGGCATGCGGTTGGCCACCGAACGGCAGATGGTGTCGAAACTCTTGAAGGTGGCACCGGGGGCGATATGCGACTGGATATAGTCGATGATGCGGTGAAACTCGTCGAGCGACTTCGTGGTCTGGCTGTAGAGATAGATATCACGGGAGAAGTCGAGGCGTTTTGCCTCGTCGAAACTCTCAATGACGATGGCACTGGACTGAGTCTGACCGACGAGTCCGAGGACTTCAGCGTGGCCTTTCTTGCCGAAGATCACGATCTGCTCCCCGCCTGCCTCATACTGCGTCTTGATGCGCTTCTGAAGCTGGAGTACCACAGGACAGGTGGCATCGATGATCTCGATGTTGTTACGACGGGCAAGCTCATAGGTCTCGGGGGGTTCGCCATGGGCACGTAGGAGCACCTTCACGTCGTGAAGTTCCTGCATATCCTCGTGGTTGATGGTGATCAGCCCCATGGCGCGGAGCCGTTCACACTCCATACCGTTGTGCACGATATCACCCAGACAATAGAGCCGGGTACCCTTGGCCAACTCTTCTTCGGCTTTCTTGATGGCGGTGGTCACTCCGAAGCAGAAACCGCTGCCTTCATCTATTTCTATTTGAATCATTATACATTATTTTTTTAGGAGGGCGAAGTATTCGTCGAGCAGGTCTTGGGCTGCAACGAAACTCGTCTTCTGGCCCTGGAGGACGGTCTGCTCTGCTGACTGCAGCTGGGCCTTAATCAGGGGATTATTGTAGAAATTGAGCCGCAGGTGCTCGTTGATGCTCTCATACATCCAGTATTTCGACTGCTCGTTGCGGCGATAGTCGAAATAGCCGTTGGCCTTGACGAAATCGACATACTGGTAGATCATATCCCAGATTTCCTTGACACCCGTGCCATAGAAGCCAGAATAGCAGAGCACCTTCGGACTCCACCCACTCTCGGGCATCGGGAAGAAATGGAGGGCATTGCGGAAATTGGTGGCAGCCATCTGACAACGGTCTACATTGTCGCCGTCGCACTTGTTGATGACGATACCATCGGAGATCTCCATGATGCCGCGCTTGATGCCCTGCAGCTCGTCGCCCGTACCTGCCACCTGGATAAGCAGGAAGAAGTCGACCATCGAGTGACAGGCGGTCTCGCTCTGTCCGACACCGACGGTCTCGACGAAGATCTTGTCAAAGCCCGCAGCCTCACAGAGGATGATGGTCTCACGCGTCTTACGGGCCACACCGCCGAGGGAACCTGCCGACGGACTAGGACGGATGAAGGAGTCAGGATGCTGGGCGAGTTTCTCCATGCGCGTCTTGTCGCCGAGGATAGAGCCCTTGGTGCGCTCGCTGGAGGGGTCGATGGCCAGCACAGCCAGACGGCCGCCCTTCTCACGGAGCACATGCATGCCGAACTCATCGATGCTGGTAGACTTGCCGGCTCCCGGCACACCACTGATACCTACACGCACACTGTTGCCGCTATAGGGCAGACACTTGTTGATCACCTCCTGCGCCTTCGCCTGATGGTCGGGATTGACACTCTCAATGAGGGTGACAGCCTGCGACAACACGGTGACATCGCCCTTGAGGATGCCTTCAACCATCTCAGCGGCGGTTAGCTCACGGCGGCGGAAACGGTTGCGCTTCAGATAGGGATTGATGATCGACGGCTGCTCGACACCGCTGTTCACCTGCAGGCCGGCATATTCTGAACTGTTCTCTGGGTGTTCCATATTACTTCTTTATATTTACGACGACCTTAGAGTGGTCGGGGTCATTGGTAATCATGAGGATACGGGGACGGGTACGCACCTTGGCAAGATCGGCAGCATAGCCGACGACCTTGAGGGTGGTGGACTGTCCGGGGGCGAGCTCGCGCTTGCCAAGCGTCACCTTCAGACCACTGGTAAACATCTGAAGGGAAGAGACGGTGAAACGGGAACTGCCCGTGTTGACGAGCGTGATTTCGGCCGTCTTCTTCGCCTTGCCGCCAAAGTCGGTGAAATCGATCTCGGTAGAAGACATCTGCAACTTGGGGGCAGCGGTGTTATGCGCCGCTTCGAACGCCTTCAGATCGGGCAGCAGAATAACGGACACAGGCATCTCATTGTCGGCACTGACCTTCTCGCCCAACTGCTGGGCCAGATAGACAGAGGTCTGCGTCAGACCGTAGTCGCGCAGTTTCTCGGAGTCGAGTGTGACAGTGATGGTGCCGGCACGTCCAGGCGCCAGTGTCTCTGGTGCGATGCTGGCTGAGAGATAAGGTGGCAGGTGCAAGAGTCGGGGATCCATCTTGGTAGTGCCGTTATTCAGTATGTGAATCTCCTGAACAGGTGCATCACCCTTGTTGACATCATCGAACTCCAGGTCGCTCCTGTCAAACAGCAGATCGCCGAACGAATAGGGATATTCGCCTGAGTAGTCGCGGAAATCAGCAAGTACCACACCTTTCATCGTCAGATAGACAGGTGTCTTCGTGCCGTTGCTCTTGATGGCGGCCATCTTATGGAAATGTCCGAGCTGTCGGGCATCATAGGTCATCTTGATGGTGAACTTGTCGCCGGCACCCACTTCCTTGGGGAACTCCACAGCCGTACAGCCGCAGTCGGGCTTGACACTCTCGATGACGAGACGGCGCTTGCCCTTGTTGCGAAGTTCGAAGGTGGCAGTGACGGGCTGTTCATAACCCGTGCGCCCACAGTTGACGGTGGTGTTGGTGACGATGAGTTTCTGGGCTGATGCAGGCAACAGCGCCAGAGCCATCAGCGGGAGTATGATCAGTCGTTTCATTTTTTGATGTTAAGCGTTTCTGATTTGGTGGTAGCACGGAACTCGGGAGCATAAGCACACTGAACGGTACAGGTGCCCGTCTCGTAGGTTCCGGCACGATCGATGAAGTATTCGTTCTCGATGACATGCTTGCCTTTCGACAGACAGTCGAAGTAATAGTTCGTGGTGTAGTCCTTCGGGGTGCAGTAGGAACCATCGTGCCAGCCACTCAACTGACGGACGGGCTCAAGACAGGCAGCGCGCTTGTCGAGCACCTGTACGAAATCGTAATCGCGTTCAGCCTGAATGGTAATACGGACACGGATACGGTCGCCCACCTTCAGTGAAGGATTTGCTGTCGCCGTGTTTTCAGGCGCAAGGATCTCACGCTTGATGGTCAGTCCGCTGCCACTGTCGGCAATACGTTTCGTGGCCTGTTGGAACTGAGCGTAGACAGCGCCCCACGACGTACCGTCGGAAGTCTTCTCCACAGCGAGTTCATGGCCCTTGGCAGGCAGTTCCGTCTTCACATAACCGATGGCAGCAGTGGCCTTCGGCAACTCCAACGGCTTCTGATCGACCTTGACAGTCGACTGCTGGGCATTGAGTTCAAGACTGCCACCCTGCAGGAAGGCATAGACGGCATTGACACTGTTGATCGGTGTATCCCAGGCTTGCGTGCGCTTCTCCTGAAGGAGCCAGCGCTGCATCTCCTCGATGGTCTGACGGTCATCGGGCGTGAGTCGCTCCAGTGCTTCGATAGCCATCGTCTGGGTGGGGATCTTATAGTCGTACCAACTGTAGCCGGCTCGCGGCGTATCATAATAACGGCCCGTCTCTTCCTTGAAGACCGTGTACTCCTTCAGCGACTGTACGTATTCAAGGGCACGCTTGGCATCATACTTGGAGAGGATCACGGCTGTAAGTGCCTTCTCGTAGATAGACTGCGACTTGATTTCCTTCTTCAGCAGGCGCAACAGGTAGTCGTTGGCGGTCTGGACATCACTAGGGAGCTCGCGTCCGTCGAGCGTAGTCAGATAGAGCCACTCGAGGGCACTGAAGCTGGGGAAGGTCGGTTCGATGCCGGTTTCCTTCGCCCGTTTCTTGATGTCATCTACTAATACTACCATCTCGTGCCCCATAAACCTGAAGGCACCGTTCAGCATCTCCCGGGTATCAGCCTGTTCGCCTGCCATCGCATTGAAACGCACGAGCATCTCGCTGACGGCAACAGTCATATAGAAAGAGCCCTGCATATGCTCAAACCAAGCCCAAGAGCCATCACTGCACTGCAGTTTGCCCAGCCTCTTGACGGTCTCGTCAAGGCGGCTCTGCATCAGGTTCTGGTCGAAGAAATCAGCCAGACGCTGTTTCTGGGAGTTCTCACGATTGGCATCCATCACCCAAGGTGTCTCGTTGAGCACGATATCCTTCAGTTCCTGGTTCTTCTCAAGGGCACTCGTCAGCGACGCCTGATCTGCCTCATTCTTCCACATCTTGAAGACAGACTCTGCCTTGGGGTTCAGCTTGAGGATATGACGTCCCAACGCATTGGCATAGAAAGCGGCACCCAGCGAGATGGCGTTATAGATGTCAGGAGTGCCCACGGTTGGCAGTGCCTGGATCATCAGCCATGCAGGATTATTCGTATATTCAAAGGTGAGACGGCCATTGGTTGCATCCGCAGGGATGAGGGCGCCCAGATCGACTTTCGCCGTGCCGGGATGATGCTGCGTGATGGGCACAGTGACGGTGACGTGCTCGGTGCTGGGCAGGATAGGGAGATACTGCTGCTCACCATCGGAGAAACCCTTGCCACTGACCGTCATCTGACAGACGAGCAGCGAATGGGCATCGTCGGGTGTATAGCTGAAGGTAGCGGCAGCCGTCCCATCGGCCTTCAGACTGACGGGCTGTGACTGTTCGAAGACGATGGCCTCAGTCTCGGGATCAATCAGCTTCAGGGTAGCCTTACCCGTAAGGTTCTTCTTACTGGTGTTGAAGATGCGGGCCGTGATCTGACCCTTGTCGCCGTCGCGGAGGAAGCGCGGCACGTTGGGCTGGATCATCACATCCTTCTGGGCGACGGTCTCACCCTCGATGCTGCCGTAATAGAGATCCTTCGTATGAGCCAATCCCATCAGTCGCCAGGTGGTCAGACTCTCGGGCAACGTGAATTTCAGGGCGATATGGCCATTGGCATCAGTCGTCAGCTGGGGATAGAAGAAAGCCGTCTCGTTGAGGTTCTCACGCAGCTGTACCTCCTCGGCGGGAGCATCGGATTCTGCGGCAGAATTCTGCGGCGCACTCTCATCAACCGCCATCTTGGTATCCAGCATCACTGTTTTCTCCAACATCCTCGGTTCCTCCAATATCATCATGTCGCTTTCATAGACCGCACCACGGGAGAAGCGACGGAAGCTATGCCTGTTGGCCAGAGGGAATACGTCCCCGTCGAAATGGCTGAACGTCAGGGTATGGACATCGGTAGACCGCCAATTCCTTGACGCCATCGCCGACATTGATCTGGCCTGGGAATAATTCCACGAGGTTCCGGGAAGCGGCAGATAGACATAAGGCGACAGCGACCACTGGTGCTTCACCAGCATATCGAGGCTCTTGTCGTAGAGCGTTGCCATCAGCTGGGCATCGACAGGACGCCCCTCGGGATCCTTCACGCTCAGCGTCCACTCTTCTTGCTGACCTGGCTGCAACCGGTCGCGGAAGGTTGTCCACTCCAGACGGAGCTTCTTATCCGGCAACGGGCGCTGGATCTCGGCCTGATGGGTATGGCACTTGCCGTTCTTCACCCAGGCGAAGGTGAGCAGCAGGCCATTGCCGTATGCTTCCTCATAGGTCAGTTCGAGGCGCACGAGCTGGTTGCTCCTGTCATAGGCACCCCGCTTGATGACCTTCTTGCCCGCGAATACACTGTAGAGGATATGGACATCCTCGTCGGAAGAACCTATCTGAAGATAGACGGGCTTGCCGTCGTTGGGGAACTGCTGGGCAGAAAGATAGAACCAGTCGTCGGTCTTGGTCACGGGACGCTCATCATGGAGCGAGAAAAGCACGAAGCGATGGGTAGCGGTATCACCCTCGCAGACAGCTTCCAACGTGTGGGCACCGCTTGGCAGTCTTTGTCCGGCGATGGACAAGGCCGTATTTGTCGCAGCCGTCTGCCAGGCGCCGTCGTCAATGCGGTAGCTCACCTTGGCATCGAGATCCTTGCCGGCAGCATTGAGCAGATGGAAGGTGGCGGTAGGCTGATCATCGAGCAGCACCTTGTCTGCCATCTCAATCTGCAATGTCTGCTTACGGTTGCCCAACGGCAAGGAGAGTTGTCCGCTATGGGTCTCACCGGCAGTATCTGTCACATCAGCCGTCACGACGAAGTTGTAGAACATCGCATAGCTGGTCTCGGGCATCGTCAATGGCACCTTTACGGCAAACGAACCGTCATCTGCCGTTTCGGCAGTACCATTATAAACCTCCACCCCATCAGAGCCATAGCCTATCCGCGTGGTGTTCCAATAGCGGCTATAGGACCACCACCAGTATGCTGTACGACGGACGACCTTGTAGCTGACCTTCGCCCCCTGGACCGGTACTCCCGCGAAACTCATGGCAGAGCCCTTCACCGTAAGTTCATCGCCTGCGGCATAGGCCTCCTTCACCTCCGGGAAGTCGACATGGAACGTCGGGCGCTTGTATTCCTCTACCCGAATCGTATGACGCTCACCATCGGCCTCGATGGTATAGTTTCCGGTAAGTCCGGAGGCTGGCAGCGTGAAGTCTATCGTCGCCACACCGTATTCATCGGTAGTAGTGTTCACGTCATGTATCACCTCATAGTTGGCATCACGAATGATGAAATGGACTGTATTCTTTTCGCTGACAGCCTGCTCCATCCCGTTACGCACCTCATATTTCAGAGCAGAGACGTGAACCGTCTGCCCAGGACGATAAATGGCACGATCGGTATAGATATTCGTCAGCTGCTCATAATCGTTGTACGTAGAGAAGTCGTAGCGGCCACTCTCGTTGAGCGGCGGACAAGCCTTATCGCTGTCGGTATAGGCAAACACCTTCCGACGGGTGCCCGCATTACTGTTCTGGAAGAAATACTCACCCTGACCATCCGTCACGGCACTAGTCTCCTTGGGATCGCCATAGGGGATATACTCACGGATGCGAAGATGAGCGCCGGCAACGGGCTGGCCTGTCGTGGCATTGACAACGACATAACGGATTCCCTCCTTTGACGGCTGGGCTTCGGCCAGCGTATAGACATCCGTCACGTAATACATCTGACGGACGACTGAGGTGGATGGTTCAGACTTGAATTCCACCATATAGACTCCCACAGGCAATCCCTGCAAGTCGAGGGAATCCTCATAGAACGCATAAGGCTCCCTACCCGTATATTCGTGCGTCTGACTATAGACCACCTCACCGATATACGGCTTCAGTTCGTCGTAGCCCTTCTGATAATTGGGCGACGCATCGAAATCTCCATTTACATTGACACGGTAGACCTTCATCGTCAGCGACGACAGGTTGCGTATTTCCATCAGCCTCACCTGCTGCGACTGCTGCGGCAAGACCACCTGCTTGCTGTATGCCACTGAATACTGGGGATTGGTGAGCCGCTGCTCCTCATTGCGGAGATAGTCCATCCGCGACCAACGGCCCCACTTCGACAGTGCCTCACGGATATAAGCCAGTCGCTCGGCCTTTGCGTCGTATGCGAACTTATCGTAGCGGACGATAGCCAATTCGCCGGCCTCCTGCAAATCCTCATACTGACGGATTGCGGCGTCGATCTTGTCCACACTGGCATAGCGATAGAGCCGTGCCGCAGTGATGCAGGCTGCTCGCCGGTTACCCACCTTCTCGTAGTAAGCGTGCATCTCCTCGAAGTCGCTGTCGATTTCGTAGCCAATGACGCTCAGCATATCGTTATTGAAGATGGCTGCATCCACTCCACCCACCACAAAGGGCTTATAGGTCTCATCCTTCACGCTGCCCAGAGTCTCACAAAGAGCCGGCGTCAGCCTGGGTGCCTTGATGTCGATACTGATACTATAGTTCATGACATCAATCCGATGGAGCACCGTCTGATACACGGTCTTGAGCACCTCGTCAGAAGCAGCCTCATAGTGCTTCCTGATCTCTGCCACGGCAGGCTCCAGGGAGTCGGGCGAGATTTCCACCATCGCCTGGGCGCTCAGCAGTTCGGCCTTCAGCAGCTGACCGTAGGCTTTATCTTTCGCCGCCTTCTTGACAATCTTCTGCAACACGTCGTAGGCGGTCTTAGGCAGGTCTTTCTCCTGTGCCTCCGACACTTTCTTCCATAGGGAGTTGTACGATTGTCCAAAGATAAATAACGGCATCATCAGTGCAATTAGAAAACTAACAAATTTCTTCATAACGACCCAAGTTAAATTGGTTTATTATGCAAAGGTAAGGATTTATTTTGAATTTTATTTGGAAATTAGGAATTATTATAATATCTTTGCACCCTATGATTAACGAACAATTACTAAATCCAGGGAGCATCGTCGTCATTGGCGGCTCCAACAACGTGCATAAGCCCGGTGGTGCCATTGTACGTAATATCATCAACGGCGGCTTCAGCGGCGGCTTGTATATCGTGAACCCCAAGGAAGACGAAGTGCAAGGTATCAAGGCGTTCCACGACGTGAAGGACATCCCCCAGGCAGACCTTGCCGTCATAGTCGTGGCTGCGAAATACTGTCCCGACTACGTAGACTATCTCTGCAAGGAGAAGCATGTCAGGGCTTTCGTCATCATCTCTGCCGGCTTCGGTGAGGAGACAAAGGAGGGAGCGGCGCTCGAGCAGCGTATCCTCGACACCTGCGAGCAGTACGGTGCGGCGCTCATCGGGCCCAACTGCATCGGACTGCTGAACCGCAACCATCACAGCGTCTTTACGCTGCCCATCCCGAACCTGAACCCGAAGGGTGTCGATTTCATCAGCGGTTCGGGTGCCACGGCAGTATTCATCCTCGAGAGTGCCGTTGTCAAGGGACTGCAATTCAACAGCGTGTGGAGCATCGGCAACGGCAAGCAGATCGGCATCGAGGACGTGCTCCAGTATATGGATGATCACTTCAACCCCGAGACTGACTCAAAGGTCAAACTGCTCTATATCGAGAACATCGCCAATCCCGACAAGCTGCTCTTCCATGCCGGCAATCTGATTCGCAAGGGTTGCCGCATCGCCGCCATCAAGGCAGGCTCGTCAGAGAGCGGCAGCCGTGCCGCCTCCTCCCACACGGGTGCCATCGCCAGCAGTGACTCGGCCGTCGAGGCCCTCTTCCGTAAGACAGGCATCGTGCGCTGTTTCTCCCGCGAGGAACTCACCACCGTGGGCTGCATCTTCACCCTGCCGCCACTGAATGGCAAGAACTTCGCCATCGTCACCCATGCCGGCGGCCCCGGCGTCATGCTCACGGATGCCCTCTCGAAGGGAGGACTCAACGTGCCGCGTATCGACGGGCCCTTAGCCGAGGAACTGAAGGCGAAACTCTTCCCCGGCTCGTCTGTAGCCAACCCCATCGACTTCCTCGCCACTGGCACGCCCGAGCAACTGGGCATCGTCCTAGACTACTGCGAACAGAAATTCGAGGATATCGACGCCATCGCCGTGATCTACGGCACACCAGGACTGACCCAACTCTACGAGGCCTACAATGTGCTCCACCAGAAGACGCTGGAATGCAAGAAGCCGATCTTCCCCGTGCTGCCATGCCTCCACACGGCAGGCCCCGAGGTGGAGGAGTTCCTGAAGAAAGGTCATGTGAACTTCAGCGACGAGGTGACACTGGCCACCGCCCTTTCACAGATCATGAACACGCCGCCGCCTGCCCCACCTGAGGTACAGCTTTACGGCATCGACATCCCCGGACTCAACAAGATTCTCTACCGCGAGATCAACCGTCTGCAGTTCGAGGGTCTTGAGAGGGGCTATGTGGCGCCCGACGTAGTCAGGGAGATCCTCTCCTGTGCAGGCATCCCGTTGGTACCTGAGATGGTAAGCATCTCGAAAGAAGAGCTCATCGCCTTTGCCGAGCGCGTAGGGTATCCCGTCGTGGCCAAAGTGGTAGGTCCCGTACACAAGAGCGACGTGGGTGGCGTGGCCCTCAACATCCGCACCCCAGAGCACCTCGCCCTCGAGTTCGACCGCATGATGCAGATCCAGGATGCCACAGGCGTAATGGTTCAGAAGATGCTCAAGGGCACCGAACTCTTCATCGGTGCGAAATACGAGGAGCGCTTCGGCCATGTGGTGCTCTGCGGCTTGGGCGGCATCTTCGTCGAGGTACTGAAGGACGTGTCGTCGGGCCTGGCACCGTTGACCTATGGCGAGGCCTACTCCATGATCCACTCGCTCAGAGGCTATAAGATTATAAAAGGTACGCGCGGACAGAAAGGCATCAACGAACAGAAATACGCCGAGATTATCGTGCGCCTCTCCACCCTGCTCCGCTTTGCCACAGAGATCAAGGAGATAGACATCAACCCGCTGCTCGCCGACGAGCAAGATGTTGTCGCCGTCGATGCAAGAATCCTCATTGAAAGATGACCAAACAAGAACAATACGAAGCGTTCCTGCCCCAGCTGCAGGGACTGATTGACGAGACTCAGGAACAGGTAAGCGTACTGGCCAACGTGTGCGCTGCCCTCCAGACAGAGTTCGGCTGGTGGTGGACGGGGTTCTACCTCGTCCGTGGTGACAAACTGGTGCTCGGTCCCTTCCAGGGGCCTGTGGCATGCTATCAGATTCCGTTTGGGCGGGGCGTATGCGGCAGTGCCTGGCAACAGCGCCAGACGCTTGTCGTGCCCGATGTCGAGGCGTTCCCCGGCCATATCGCCTGCAGTTCCCTCTCGCGTTCAGAGATTGTTGTGCCCATCTTCGATGCCCAGGGCCATGTGCAAGGTGTGCTCGACATCGACAGTAAGGATCTTGCCTGCTTCGACGAGACCGACCGCCGCTATCTGGAACAGGCCATGCAGTATCTGGCCGCTGCCGTCTTCAAGGCATGAGAACAGCCGTCGTCGGTGGAGGAGCCGCAGGATTCTTCCTCGCCATCAATCTGAAGGAACTCTGTCCGCAGATGGAGGTCACCATCTTCGAGAAGTCCAGGAAGGTGCTGGCGAAGGTGGAGGTCTCCGGCGGCGGTCGTTGCAACTGCACCAACTCCTTTGCCGCCGTGCGCGACCTCTCCGAGGTCTATCCCCGTGGCCATCGCCTGATGAAGCGGCTCTTCAAGACCTTCGACTACCGTGATGCCTATGGGTGGTTCGAGCGCCATGGCGTGCGCCTTGTGACACAGGATGACAACTGCGTCTTCCCTGCCTCACAAGACTCACACACCATCATCAACCTCTTTCTCGCCGAAGCGCGCCGTCATGGCATCAGCATCCGCACCGAAAGTAAGATCACGTCGCTCGGCGAACTCGCCGACTACGACTTCATTGCCATTACCACTGGCGGAGGCACCGCCGCGATGGCAGGGGTGCCCGTCGTCGAGGCTGTGCCGTCGCTTTTCACCTTTTCCATAGCCGATGAAGACCTTCAAGCGCTGATGGGCACCGTCGTTGACGATGCCACCGCCTTCATCCCCGGCACCGGATTCCGCGCCTCCGGGCCCCTGCTCATCACCCATTGGGGCATGAGCGGCCCTGCCATCCTGAAACTCTCCAGCCATGCCGCCCGCGAGCTTCACGACCACCACTACCAGATGCCCCTATCCGTCAACTGGACATCGCGTAAGGACCCTGAGATACTGCAGCAACTGCAGGACATCATCAGCCGCCATCCGCAGAAACAGCTCAACACTATCCGACCCTTTGACCTGCCAAGCCGCCTGTGGAACTATCTGTTGGAGAAGACCCTTGGCGAAAGAGCCAAGAACCGTTGGCAGAACCTCAACAAAAAAGAGCTGAACCGTCTCGTCAACACCCTCTGCAACGACAGTTACCAGATAGCAGGCCGCGCCGCCTTCAAGGACGAGTTCGTCACCTGTGGCGGCATCAGTCTTGCCGCCGTCAACCCCACCACCCTAGAAAGCAAAGACCTCCCCCACGTCTATTTTGCAGGAGAAGTCCTCGACATCGATGGTATCACCGGCGGTTTCAATTTCCAAGCCGCTTGGACCACCGCCTACACCGTCGCCCAAGCCATATCACATCGGTCGTTAAGTATTAATCAAGATTCATTGCCTTGAGGAATTGTTGCTGGGCAGGTGTCGGGTGCTCCATACGGCGAATTGACCAGTCGGTGGTGTCGATATAGAGGCCGGCAGGCTGCAAGTAGTCATTGTAATTAGGAACTGTAGTGGTGTCTACCAAGCGGCGAATCGTTGTCATGGATTGCCCGGCCACTTCTTCGGCAGCCTCCCAGAACTCCTCTTCTGTGAAGCCTCGATGCAATTGTTTGTAGTAGCGGTTGTAAAGCAGGCGCATCACATCGTCGAGCGAGCGCTGCTGGTTGGTCTTCAGGCGAATATCGATGTCGAAGAGCAGGCCAATGACAGGCCCCTTGAAGTAGTAGTTCAGCCGTACGTCGCGCTCGTTGGCATCATCGTTCATGAAGTTCAGCCAGATGTCGTAGCTGCTCTCGCGCAGGCTCATGTGGTGCTGCCCGTCATAGGGAGCGTAGAGACTGAAGTAGGTGGAGAGCAACTGCATTGCCTCGTCGGGTGTGACAATGCCGGCATATCGCAACAGTCGGAACTCGTAATAGCACGTGAGTCCTTCGCTTACCCACAGCATGGGCGTGATGGCTTCGCGGTTGTAGTCGATGGGCCACAGCTCGGCAGGGCGAATACACTTGACGTTGTAGAGGTGGAAGTATTCATGAGCCACAAAGGCCAGAAACTTGACGTGGTCACGTCGAGACGCGAAGCGGAAGGATCCATCGGTATAGCAAGCCTGCGAGTTGAAATGCTCCAGGCCGCCACCGCCTTTGCCCATGTGTATCAGACAATAGTTGTCGTAGGGCACGTCGCCCATCATTTTTGTGGCAGCGCTGACAATGCAACAGAAATCCTGCAAGAAATTGACATCCTCGACTCCGTTAGGTGTTTCCAGGGCAAACTCATAGGAGTGGCCTTCGTGGTCAAACAGCTTCTGATAGAAGTTGCCCAGCAGGAAAGGCGAGTCGTAGAGCATGTCGAAATCGCTTGCCGTGAAGGCCAGCCGATTGTCGGTATGGGGCTTCAGTCCAGAGCTGATGTGCTGCCATGTATTTGGCATCTGGAAAACGACGGTCACGGGATGCTCGATCTGCCCGTCTACATGCATAAAAACACCTGCAGGAGCAATGAAGGCCACATCGCGTTCCACGCGGCTCGAGGCCACGTCGCGCCGGTTGGCATAGATACGGTAGCTGATGGTGGCTCGACGATTGGCCGGCAGACTGATGCGCCAACGGTTCATGCCCTCCTTGCGCCATGACAACGGCAGACCTTGAACGTCGCTGACGGAAAAATCGCACAGGTGCTTGGGAAAGTTCAGAATCTCATAGTAGCCAGGAGTCCAAACGGGCATGTTCAGCACCAGTTCTGGGCTGTCAGCGGTACTGGCGGCATAGTCAAGTCTCACGTTCAGATAGTGGCCTACAGTGTCAAGACTAATCGTATAGTTCAGTTCATAGTCTTTTTGAGCTTCTGCCTTAGTGAGTATCACTTGCAAAAACAGCATGACGAAAATCATGACTGATGAATAATGTCTTTTTATCATAATTGCTGTTGAATGATTATTGTCTTATCATTTTATGATGCTGCAAAGATAAACATGATTTCAGAGAATTACAAATATTTTAGCTATTATTTTAAGTTTTGAGAAAAGCCAACCATATATCGGTTGATTGTCCATCAATCGTAAAAGGATTCTCTATCAGAGAAACAACTATCTGAAGATCCACACCGTAGAACACACCAAATCCGATGCTTGTTACGGGATAAATCACAACTCTTTAGAAATGATTTCGTTACATCGCTTTGAACGGGAATCATGTAACGATTTAGAAACGGGCTAAATTACAGATGATAGCCCAATGGCAATGCATTCTATTAAATATTGTGTATTTTTTGAATTAAATCGGCCAGCAGTTCTTCTTTGGCGAAATGGACTTTCAACTACTTTGCTGACTAGAACAAGGAGTTTATGGTACGCCGCTGGACAACCCGCTATGACGAGGCTACCGCAAATTATGACAGGAAAGTTTGCCGCCGATGTACCCCAAAGGTATGTCAGCGGCATTTTCTTTTCAGTTACTGATAATGCTTGCGGTCGAGCTTACCGTTATAGGTGCGGGCGATGGTATCCACTTGTTCGTATAGTTGGGGCACCTTGTAGGGTTCCAGACGGGCAGCGATATAACGGGCTATCGTGCGCTTGTCGAAGACAGCTCCTTCCTTCAGCACAACCAGCAGTTTCACGGCCTTGCCCATGATGCGGTGATCGGCTGAGATACAGATGCAGTCCTGGATGCCCTCAATCGACATGGCCACATCTTCCACCTCCGTGGGTGCCACCTTGTAGCCGCCTACGTTGATCACCTCACTCTCACGGCCGCCGATATGCAACATGCCTTCTTCGTCAATCTGTCCGTAATCCGACATGTAGACCGTATCGTCGCGTAATACGGTAGCGGTGAGTTCGGGGTCGCCGATATAGCCGCTCATCAACGTATCGCCCTGACAGGAGATCATCCCTTCGGGGGTGATGATGATGCGCGAATGGGGCATCGGGCGCCCGAGACAGCCTCCCAAACAATGACCGTCGTTGTAGTTATAAGTGGCGATAATACCTGTTTCTGTAGAAGCGTAGGTGTTATATAGGCGGGTACGGGGCAGAATCTCGCAAAGACGCAGCATGTCGGCATGCGACAGGGGGGCTCCCCCACTTTCTACGAAATCCAGCCTGTCGGCGAGGGCGGCGAAACGCTGCGCATCGAACGAGAGGAGGAAACGAATATTGGCTGGTACGAAAAAGGTGGCGTATTTCCCTGGTTCCCTGAAGGCTTCAAAGAAAGCATCCGCATCGCGCAGTCCGTCAAGGATACGCAGTGTGCCGCCAAGCAGAATAATCGGATAGATTTTCGACAGGCTGCCGATATGATTGAGAGGGCCATGGATGACGAAGACGAGATCGTGGGAGAAGCCCTGGCCTGCAATCAGGTTCTCGGCATCGGCCACAATCGTGCGATGGCTGATCATCACGCCCTTGGACTTACCGGTAGTGCCTGTCGTATAGAGCACATCGGCCGTACCTTCAGGTACTGTATTCGACGACAACCGCCGGGCAATCTCCTCAAAGGGCTTGTCAGGAATGTCCTTCTCCAACGGTGCAGCCACGCTGCCTGCCAGATGGATGGCCAGATAGGTGATGATGAAATCGACGGTCTGGGAAGAACGGAAGGGGATAACCTTGCCGCCGGGATAGTCGGCAGCCCGCTGCTGTACCTCCTGCCACAACTGTGCATAGGTATAGCTCTGCTCGCCACAGACAACCGCCGTCTTGTCAGGATAGGCTGCGGCATCTTGAGCCAGGTAGTCTTCTAAGGTCATGATACCAATTTTTACATTTTCGATTTCACCATCGCCACGATACTGTCGAGCGACTTCAGGTTGCGGGGTGTAGCATCGGTAGCCTCCAATTTGATGCTGTACTCGTCGGAGAGGAGCATCAGGATAGTGGTTACACCCAATGAGTCGAGTTCACTGAACAGGAAATCGGAGTCGAAGTCTACCAATGGCAGCGCATCTTCCAACAATTGTCTGATTCTTTCTTTCATAGAGTTATTTGATTAATTAGTCTTTATTTTCAGATTCGGAGCGACACCCTCGGCGCTATAGCGGAGCAAGGCCGCCTTGTCTTCATCGGGTTCCACGACCGTCACTTCGGCAGCGGGATGGACGAGTGCATAGAGGAGCGCCATCTCTCCCAGTCCTTCATTCGCCAGCGTCACCTTGTCTGCCGTCGCAGGCACATCCACCTGAGCCGTATAATTATGGTGTTTCCTGAGGTTGCGCTCCACTGTGCGAGCCACTTCGACACCTTTGTAACGGAAACGGTCTGTCACGAGTGCCGCGAAATAGTCGGCTGTCTCCAAGCGGTGTTTCAATTGTCCGTATTGTTCTATATAATAATGGTGGAAGCGTTTCGTCCGTGCGAGGTAGCCCTCACCGAAAGCTGTATCTGAGAGCTTCACACGTTCGCCAATCTCGACAGTCAGGGTATTGGGATAGACCACGAAACTGTTTCTGGGCAATACCACGTTGGCCCCATGAAGCAGCACGGGGATGATGTCGAGCCCCAACTGTTCGGCGAGATAGAAAGCGCCCTTATGGAATCGCAGGATGGAAGAGTCTGGATTACGCTCGCCCTCGGGGAACACCACGAAACTATAGCCCTCCCGGATATACCGACGGAACGCCTCTACATCAAGGTCATCGCCCTTCAGCGTGATATGCCCCATCCAACGGTAAATGGACTTCACGACCCAATAACTGCCGGGATGCTCATTGGCCACTAAGACGAGCCGTGGAGAGAGCGACATGAAGATGGCAGGGTCTATCATCGACTGATGATTGCACACGATCATGGCAGGACGATCCAGCAGATCATCCAAGGAGCGGTTCGAGTGGAACTTCACCCCAGGGATATGGTTGAAATCGAAGCGGAAGAGGTGCATCATCAGCCGACGGAAGAAATCCTTTCGCGCCGGAGTAGGCTTCAACACCTCAAAGAGCACGAAGCCGATGAGGGTGCAGAACAGCGTCTGAGAGAAGAACACCGTCGCAGAGATGAACATCGACAAGGCGGGTTTCAGCGAGAGCGGACGCTGGCGATACCGGCCATTCAGCCTTACGAGCCACTTGAAGATCAGCGGCGGGAAGATATAGGCCATCAGCACCACAGAGAACATACCGACGATGGTGACCTCGGCCAAAGAACGCAGGGCAGGGTGACGCGCCACGATCAGCGTGCCAATGCCGATAAACATGATCAAGGCCGAGAGGATGATGCTGTGCTTATAGGAGGCGAGCATCTTCCGACGGTAGGCATATTCATAACTGGCTCCCTCGGTCATGAAGATGGTATAGTCATCACCCTGTCCGAAGATGAAAGTGGCCAGGATGACGTTTACGATATTAAACTGGATACCCAGAAGTCCCATCAGTCCCAGAATCCAAATCCAGCTGACGGCCATCGGGAGGAAGGAGAGCATCGCCAGTTCAATACTGCCCAAGGAGAACCAGAGGAAGAAGAACACGATAAATCCGCAGGCCCAGCCAATATAGTTGAAGTCGTCGGAGAGACTGTTGGCTATGGCACTGTTCATCCGTTGGATATCAAAGGCATACGAGTCATCGCCAAGTGCCTCCATCCGCGCATCCATCTTCGAGGGCTCCACCCCTGGATGCAAGGTCAGCACATCGACGACACTATAGTCGTTTGCCAGACTGTCCATACTCACGTTTGAGGCAAAGAGGCCGCTTGTGAGTGTATCGAAGTAAGCCAAGGCCTGAGGCTGGTACTCACCACTGACGATGGTCTCAAACGCCTCGAAAGAGTCTGCCGTGAAACCTGCTTTGCGGGCTTCTGTCCGTAGGGTGTCTGTCAACGTCTCCCGATAGCGCCCTATCCACTCGTTCCAACGATCCAGGCGCTGTCGCTGCGTGTCTTTGGAGCACAGGAATCGGGTGCAGCCTGCCACATCATCCACAAGTCCGGATTCCGTCAGGGCCTGCAACTGGGGTTGTATGCGCAGACTCTGATCCAAGGCGGCATCGGCTGTCACACCCGTGGAAACGACATACACTTTCTGAGTGGCAGCCGTTCCCGTCATCAACTGCTGGAAATAGGCCATGTCGGCCTTCTGTTCTTCCGTCATATAGTTGATGTGGTTCATGTTCGAGTCAAACGAGGTGTTCATGCTGAAGTAGCCCAGGAAGAGGGTCAGCAGGATGACTGTCCGCACCACCCAGCGCTTGTCTTCCAGTTTCACATCGCCAATCCTAGCAAGGAAGGTCTCTCCCTGATGGTTAGGACGTTTGGCCAGATGAGGCAGGTAAAGCAATACGAAGAGGATGGTGCCGACGAGGAGGAACGAGCTGAAAAGACCAAGGTCGCGCAAGGCCACCGACTTCAGCGGCACCAAAGCCAGGAAAGCACCTACGGTCGTGATGTTGCCTACGACCAATGGCGCCACAATCTCCTTCAGCGCACTCTTCATGTCGGGGGTATGTGAGAGATGGGCTATCAGGTGCAGCGGATAGTTGACGGCGATACCCAGAATCACGGAAGAGATGCCGATGACGATGATCGACACATCGTGGTGGACGAGTGACAAGCCACCAATGGCAAAGAGCCATCCCCAGCCAATGGAGACCACAATGAGCAGCAGATTCCTGACATGACGGAACGACAGGAAGAGCAGCGTGAGAATCAGCAGGATGGCCAGGGTTACCGACAACAGACTGTCTTTCTTGATCTGCGAGGCATTACCCACGGCAATCACGGGGCCACCCGTCAGATGGACTTCCACCTGCGGGCAGGCGGTTTCCACAGAGGCTTTCACATCATCGAGGAGTGCCACCATACGGCTGTTGTTCTCCGTCTCGCTGGCACCAAAGGGGGTTCTCATCATCACCACCGCCCACTGCATATCGGGGGAGAAGATATAGCCGTCGTACTGCTCGAAGCGCTGTTCTCCCGAGGAGCGCTGCAACTGAGCCACCACTGGTGTGAAGAGATTCAGCGGATCACGCTGCATATTCTCAATCAGCAGTCCGCCGGCAGGAAACATCAGCATCTCCTTGTCCTGCTGCAACTGGGCAGCCACATAGTCGGGCTGTTGCAACAGACTGTCCATCCGCTGGTAATCCTCCGCCGTCAGGAAGTAGGGAATATGCTCATATACGAAGGCGGTTATCTCCTGTACTTTCGAGATATCCACCTGCGACACGACGTCGCGCACCATCCCCGTCGTATCCCGCTCTTCCAGCGTGGTCGTAAAGGCATCGATGGCCGCCACCATCACGTCTGGATCAGCCTGTGTGGTATCACGATACTGGAACAGGGCATACATCTGGTTTGCACCCGAGATGGCCTGATAGACCTTCAAGGCATGCTGATGCCGGCTGTCGAGGGGCAGAAAGTCTGAGATATCCTCCTTGAAGGAGAGTCTGACCACCGAGAGCACCAACAGCATCGTGACGACAATGAACGAAAGGAGACACAGCATCCTGTGCCTCCTCATCATGTCGTATAGCCTTTGTATCAGTGTTGTCATGCCCTCTGCCCCGACACTGTATTATTTCACCTTGCGGATGACAAGTGCCGAGTTTGTGCCACCGAAGCCGAAGCTGTTGCTCAGCACGGTGTTCACCTCGGTGTCTATGGTCTTGGTGGCAAGGTTCAGTTTCTCGGAATACTCGTCGGGGTTCTCGAAGTTGATATTCGGAGCCACGAAGTTGTTCTGCATCATCAGGATGCTGTAGACAATCTCCGAGGCGCCCGCCATCCAACACTCATGACCTGTCATCGACTTCGTTGAGCTGATCAGGGCGCGCTGACCCTCAAACATTCTGCCAAGGGCGATGGCTTCATACATATCACCCTGATGCGTCGAGGTGGCATGGGCGTTGATATAGTCGATATCGTCGAGTTCTATACCTGCATCCTTGATGGCACGGCCCATCGCAATCACGCTACCGTCATCGCTGGGTTCTGAGATACCGCCGCCATTGCTGGAGAAGCCATAGCCGATCACCTCTGCCAGGATATTCGCACCACGGGCCACAGCATGGTCATAGTCCTCGAGCACGAGGGCTGCTGCACCACCACTGGGAATCAGACCGTCACGATCCCTGTCGAAGGGACGACTGGCCTTCGTGGGTTCATCCATACGGACGGAGAAGGCATTCAGGGCGTCAAACGAGGCCATCGAATAGTAGTTCGTTTCCTGGGCACCGCCACAGAGCACCATATCCTGCATGCCCTGCTGTATCAGCATATAGCCCAGTCCTATCGAGTGACTGCCGCTAGCACAGGCTGCCGAGATGGTGAAGTTAACGCCACGCAGGTGGAAGATGGTGCTCATGTTCATATTCACCGTCGAGTTCATCGACTGGAAGATGAGACCGTAGCCCAACATCGCCGTGTCGTGCTTCTCATCCATAATCTTCGACGACTCGATGACGGGCTTTGCCGAAGAGTCGTTGCCGAAGATACAGCCCACCTCATTCTGACGCAGATATTCGTCAGAGATCTGGGCCTGTTCGAAAGCCTGGCGCGAGGCCATATAGGCATACTGCGCCTCTTCCGACATACCGGCACGGGTATGACGATCCAGCATCTGCTTGGTAATCACGGGTGTCTCAACGAACCCCATCAGTCCTGAGCGGTAACCGTAAGTCAAACGGTCCTTGTCCAGAACAATACCCGATTTCCCTGTATAGAGCGATTCCTTAACAGTCTCCCTGTCCGTTCCCAGGCATGACCAGATGCCCATACCTGTAATAACGACCCTTCTCATGTATACAGTCCTCCGTTGATGTTAATCACTTCGCCTGTGATATAGGCAGCCTCGTCTGATGCGAGGAATGCTGCGAGGGCAGCCACCTCCTCAGGTTTGCCGAAGCGGCCTGTGGGGATCATCTTCTTCAGGTCGTCCACAGGCAGATCCTTGGTCATATCCGTCTCGATGAATCCGGGAGCGATGGCGTTCACGGTGATATTTCGGGGGGCCACCTCCTGTGCCAATGCCTTCGTAGCACCGATGATAGCAGCCTTTGCCGCACTGTAGTTCGTCTGACCAGGCAGACCCTTCACGCCTGAGAGAGAAGCCATGTTGATGATTCGTCCGCCACGCTTACGGGGCATCATGTGCTTCAGCAGCTTGCGGGTGATGTAGAAGTAGCCGTTCAGCGTCGTGTCGAGCACGCGGTGCCAGTCTTCGTCGGACATCATGAACATCACGTTGTCACGACGGATACCGGCATTGTTTACCAGCACAGCAAACCAGTCCTCGGGATGCGCCTGCTCCCACTGGTCCAAAGCGGCTTCGATAGCCTTCGGATCCGAGGTGTCAAAGGGCAGCAATTCCGCTGTACCACCTTTGGCAGTTATCTCATCGGCCACCTGCTGGGCAGCCTCTTTGTTACTCAAGTAATTAATCACTACAGGCCAGCCTGCTGATGCCAGCCGCAAAGCCACAGCCTTTCCGATACCACGGGAGGCTCCTGTCACTAACGCAAATTTCATTTCTGTTTAGTCTCCATTTATAAATAATGTGCAAAAGTACGCTTTTTCCATTAATTATCCAAAAAAATGAAGCAAAAGTTACTTTTTCCTACAAAAAACGCGCCGATTACAAGAACTTTTTGTACCTTTGCCCGAAATAACAGTTAAACTAAAACGAACATATGGAACAGCAGAAACGTTACGGACACTTCGATGACCAGCATCGAGAGTATGTTATTACTGACCCTCAGACTCCTTGGCCCTGGATCAATTATCTGGGCAATGAGGATTTCTTTTCTCTCATCTCCAATACAGCAGGCGGATACAGTTTTTACAAGGACGCCAAGTTCCGCCGTATCACCCGTTATCGCTACAACAACGTGCCGATGGACAATGGCGGCCGCTACTTCTACATCAAGGATGGCGACACCGTCTGGAATCCGGGATGGAAACCCTGTAAGACGCCGCTCGACTTCTATGAGTGCCGTCATGGTATGAGCTACACCCGCATCACGGGTAAGAAAAACGGTATCGAGGCCAGCGTATTGTTCTTCGTGCCACTGAAGAAGTGGGCTGAGGTGCAGAAACTGACGCTGAAGAACGAATCCTCGGAAACCAAGAGCCTGAAGCTCTTCAGCTTCGAGGAGTGGTGTCTCTGGAATGCCGCTACCGATATGGAGAACTTCCAGCGCAACTTCTCTACTGGCGAAGTTGAGATTGAGGGCTCGACCATCTATCATAAGACCGAATATCGCGAGCGCCGCAATCACTATGCCTTCTATCATGTAAACGCTGAGATACAGGGCTTCGATACCGATCGCGAGACTTTCGTAGGTCTCTACAACGAATTTGCCGATCCGCAGGCAGTCATGGAGGGCAAGCCCCGCAACAGTCATGCCCACGGCTGGAGCCCCATCGCCTCCCACTATATCGAGGTCACCCTCAAGCCTGGCGAGTCGCGCGACTTCGTGTTCCTCCTTGGCTATATCGAAAACGAACAGGAGAAGAAGTTCTCTGCCCCACAGGTCATCAATAAGGAGAAGGCGCACGCCCTCATCGCCGAGCTCGATACCACCGAAAAAGTGGACAAGGCTTTCGCCGAACTCTGCGAGTACTGGGATGCCCTGCTCAATATATATAAGGTAAAGACGGGTAACGACAAGCTCGATCGCATGGTGAACATCTGGAACCAGTACCAGTGTATGGTAACGTTCAACTTCTCGCGCTCGGCATCGTTCTTCGAGAGCGGCGTAGGCCGAGGCATGGGCTTCCGCGACTCGAATCAGGACCTCGTGGGCTTCGTGCATCAGATACCGCCACGTGCTCGTCAGCGCATCATCGACATCGCTTCCACGCAGTTCCCCGACGGCGGCTGCTACCACCAGTACCAGCCCCTCACCAAGCGCGGCAACAACGATATCGGCGGCGGCTTCAACGACGACCCCTGCTGGCTTATCTTCGGAACGGTGGCCTACATCAAGGAGACGGGTGACTTCTCGATTCTCGATGAGATGGTGCCCTTCGACAATCAGCCTGGCTCAGAGGTTACCCTCTTCGAGCACCTCAAGATTTCGATGAATCACGTCATCAACAACCTCGGTCCCCACATGCTGCCGCTCATCGGACGTGCAGACTGGAACGACTGTCTGAACCTAAACTGCTTCTCGTGGGATCCTAACGAGTCGTTCCAGACCACAGAGAACGTCTCTGAGGGCACCAAGGCCGAGAGTCTCATGATCGCAGGTCTCTTCGTCGTTACTGGCAAGGACTACGTCGCTCTCTGCCGCAAGATTGGAAAAGATGCCGAGGCAGAGCGTATGCAGCAGGCCGTCGACGCGATGATCGAGGCTGTGAAGAAGCACGGCTGGGACGGTGAGTGGTATCTCCGCGCCTACGACTTCTATGGACGCAAGATCGGCTCCAACGAGTGTGACGAGGCGAAGATCTTCATCGAGTCGCAGGGTTGGTGTACGATGGCCGAGATCGGCGCTGAGGATGGACTCGTAGCCAAGTCACTCGACTCCTGCAAGAAGTATCTGGAGTGCGAGCACGGCATGGTGCTCAACAATCCCGCCTTCTCGAAGTATATCTATGAGTACGGTGAAATTTCCTCTTACCCCGAGGGCTACAAGGAGAACGCAGGTATCTTCTGCCACAACAATCCTTGGGTCATCATCGGCGAGTGCCTTGCTGGCCGCGGCAACGATGCCTGGAGCCACTACGCCAAGATCCTGCCTTCATACGTCGAGGAGAAATACCAGACGCTCCACAAGGTGGAGCCTTACGTGAACTGCCAGATGGTAGCCGGTAAGGATGCCTTCAAGCCAGGCGAGGGTAAGAACTCATGGCTGACAGGTACAGCTGCCTGGATGTGGTACACCGTCTCAGAATTCATCCTCGGCATCAAGCCCGACTACGACGGCATCCGCATCGATCCCTGTCTGCCGGAGACGGCCACCGACTATACCGTCAACCGTAAGTTCCGTGAGGCCGAATACGAGATTACCATCCATCCCAATGGCGCCCAGAAGGGTGTGAAGGCCGTCACCCTCGACGGCCAAGCTATCGACGGAACCGTGATTCCATATTCCAAAGGCAAACACACCGTAGAGGTGACCATGTAAAAAGAGAAATCCCTCGCTCCACCCGAGCGGGGGATTATTATTAGTACTAAAAAATCCCCTGATACACCCAAAAAAGGCATCACCAGGGGAGAATCTGCAAATTCGAAATATATTTCAATGTTTATACCAGATGCTCGATGAGATCGGCACGGTCACCTGGGAGCATGTCTATGACGGGAATCTCGACCATCGTGTAGCAGCCGGGCTGCTGGCGCATCGAAGCACGGGCCACGTTGACGAGCACCTGCCCCGTGAGGGCGGGATTGTTGATGCTCATGTTGAACTCCAGACGCTGGTTCTGCGTCTTGCCGCTGACACCCTTGCGGATGAGGTTCACACCATGACCCATGTCGCGCACATCGTCGACACTCTCTACCTGGAACACATGAGTCTCATCAGAGGCGAAGTAAGGATCAGCCTTGATGGCGGCAGTCACCTCCTCAAGCTTGGCACCCTCTTCGAGCTCTACATACACCATGCGGCGGTGGATACCCTCGCCGAGGGGAATCGTCATCGAGAGCGCATTCTTCACGCCGGCCTTGGAACGTACGCAGACGCTGTGGCCCATCGACATACCAGGACCGAAGTTGGTATAGCTGAGTCCCTTCGGAGCAAGACTCTGCATCAAGGTGCGGACGATAGAGTCGGAACCCGGATCCCAGCCTGCGGCAATGACGCTGACGGTATTCGTCTCCTTATTCAGTTTCATCAGACGTTCGCGGTAACCCCGGATATTGGTGTGGATATCAAAAGAATCGACCGTATTGATGCCCAAGGGCAGAATCTGATTGGCATACTCTTCACAGGAACGAGTCGGTGTAGCAAGGATGGCCACATCCACATCCTTCAGTTCGCGGATATCCTTTACCACATCATACTGCGCTAGTTCTGCAGGCTTGTTCTCTGCACCATTGCGGCGAACGATACCAGCCACTTCCATGTCGGGAGCTGCCTCCAATGCCTCAAGGGCATACTTTCCAATGTTGCCGTAACCTACGACGGCGGCTCTGATTTTCTTCATAATTTTATGTCTTTTGTTGGTCTATGCAATCTTTCAGGCAGCAAAAGTAATGCATTTTATTTAAAAACGTGACATTTTGCTGAAAAAATTACGCAAATACTGTCATTTTGTGATTTAAGCGCAGAAATAGCAGTACATAGTCCTTTATTTCGCCCATTAATTTGGATTATTGGACAATTATTTGTACTTTTGTACCCAAAACGACTGATATGGCAAGAATCAACGTGGCGATATTCGTATCAGGCAGCGGCACGAACTGCGAAAACCTGATTAAGTACTTCAAGGGCTCAGAGCTGGTGAACACGGCACTCGTGGTGAGCAACAAGCCCGATGCCTATGCTCTCGTCAGGGCAGAGCGGCTAGGTGTGCCTACAGCCGTGACGCCCAAGGCAGACTTGAACAACCCCGAGGTGATGATGCCGCTGCTGGAGAAGTACGACATCGGCTTCATCGTGCTGGCAGGCTGGCTACCACTCATCCCTAATTTTCTGATTGATGCCTTCCCGCATAAGATTATCAACATCCACCCTGCCCTGTTGCCGAAATATGGCGGCAAGGGAATGTGGGGCCATCATGTGCATGAGGCCGTGAAGGCTGCCGGAGAGACGGAAACGGGAGTAACCGTACACTGGGTGACGCCCGTCTGCGATGCTGGCGAAATCATCGCCCAGTTCCGTGTGGCGCTCTCCCCTGAGGACACCGTCGAAGACATCGCCGAGAAGGAACACCAACTGGAGATGCAGCATTTCCCGAAGGTCGTGGAAGAGGTTATTCAGTCTATACAATAGTATCATGATATGAGACGAGGCAGATCGATATTCATAGTCATCACCGCAGCGATGCTTTTCATCCTGACGATGCTGTCGTGCAGTGGAGAGCGGCGGGCAAAGATACGCGCCAGTAAGGCCGACAGTATCTTGTATGCCGCCGGAGAGACGCGCAACTACGAGCGTATCCTAGCTTTGACAGACAGTCTGGAGAATGAGGGAGACCTGCCTGCAATCAACGCCAACAGGTGGCGCGGCGTAGCCTACTACTATGAAGGACTCTATCGCACGTCAGAATTCTATTATAAGAAAGCCGTTGCAGGCCAGATCAAAAGCGAGAATGATGCGCTGAACTACAACAAGTCAGCCCGTCGCCTGGCTCAGATGCTGCTGAAGAAAGGCGACTACGAGGGGGCACTGCAAGTGGCGATGAATGCGCTGGAGACGATGCGCGGAAACGGCAGCGGCTCCGAGACCGACTTTGCCACCCTCATGAATACCGTAGGCTGCTGTCAGTTGAACCTCGGCAGGACGGCACTCGCTGCCCAGAACTTCGCCGATGCCTACAAACTGTTCAGGGAACTGGCTGCCACAGATCCCACAGGCCGCAAGGGCCAGCTTGCCTACGACGGTGTGTGCAGCATCGTCGATGAATACCTGTCAGTAGGCCACTACGAAGAGATGTCCCCCTGGATTGATCATGCAGAGGAACTGCTCAGAGGCTATGAGCAACTACCCGTCGCAGAAAAGAAGATCGTGGAGAGTGCCCAGGCAAAAATAGACCTGCTTCGTGCCATCGCCCTGCAGCACACAGGACAGACACGGGAAGCCGCCAAAGCCTATAATGCAGCGGCAAAGACTTATTACGGCAGATCGGGTGAAGGACGACTCTATGCGAACAAATACCTCGTGGCAGCCAATCGTTACAATGAAGCCGCAGACAACTTCCGCGACCTGGACCGTCTGCTCAAGAAGAACGATATCACCCTCACACTCGACAACATCCAGCATTATCTGCTACCCAAATACCGCGCTAACGTTGGTGCAAACCGCAAGGATTCCGCCATCGCCGTTGGCAAGCAGATCAGCAATGCCCTCGACAGTGCCATCTATGCTGCCAAACAAAACGATGCCGCAGAGCTGGCCACGATGTACGACACCCAACAGAAAGAAGCCGAGATAGCCCAACAGAAAGAGAGTCTCACCCAGCAGCGGCTCATCTACACTGGTGTCGCCCTTGTGCTCGTCATGGCATTCTTCATTACCTATACGCTCCACAAGCGTGAGTCCACGCACCGTCTGGAGGTGGCGCATACGAAGTTGCAACATGCCTACGACAAATTGGAAGAGACGACGGCTGCCAAGGAGCGCATCGAGAGTGAACTGCGCATCGCCAGAGATATCCAGATGTCGATGGTGCCCAACATATTCCCCACCCATGAAGGTCTGGATATGCATGCCTCGATGTCGCCTGCAAAAGAGGTGGGAGGCGATCTATACGGCTATCTGTTAATGGGCGACGATCTGTACTTCGCATTGGGCGACGTATCGGGCAAGGGTGTGCCCGCCTCACTGTTCATGGCACAAGCCACCCGACTGTTCCGCACGCTGGCTACTCAGGGTATGATGCCCGCAGAGATCTGTACCCGCATGAACGATGCCTTATCGGGTGAGGACAATCAGAGCGGCATGTTCGTGACGTTCTTCCTCGGACTCCTGAATCTGAAAACCGGTCACCTTCACTATTGCAATGCCGGACATAATCCGCCTATCATCGGCGGTGGCGAGCATCATGGTGATTTTCTCGAAGTACTGCCCAATGCCCCCATCGGTCTCTGGCCCGGACTTGAGTATCAGGGCGAGGAACTCGAGAGCGTCAAAAAGCGTCCACTCTTCATCTATACCGATGGACTTAACGAGGCCGAAGACCAGGAACAGAACCAGTTTGGCGATGACCGGCTGTTGGATATCCTCAGGCATACCCACTTCGACTCCGCCAAGCAGGTGATAGAAACACTTCAGGTCGCCGTTGAGCAGCACCGTAATGGTGCAGAACCCAACGATGACCTGACGATGATGTGTATCAGAATCTGTTAATTCTCCGTAGCCGCCTTGAGAATCTCAGAGAGTGTCGGATGGATGTGTACCATATCGGCAAGTTCCGCTAGCATGGTATGCTTGCACATCAGCACACTTACTTCCTGAATGATATCTGACGCATGGGCGCCATAGGCATGACAGCCCAAAATCAATCCCTCGGGCGAAGCAAAAAGCTTCAACATGCCTTCAGTTTCACCCATGGCGAGGGCCTTGCCGTTGGCACGCCAGAACGACTTCTTCACAATGTAGGGGATACCCGCAGCCTTGAGTTGATCCTCGGTAGGACCGACACAGGCTGCCTCGGGTTCGGTGAAGATGGCGGCAGGCATGATGTCGAAGCGGATGCCATCGCTCTTGCCAAGAATCTGGTTGACAGCATGCACAGCCTGCATCTCGGCAGCATGGGCAAGCATCTGACGGCCATTGACGTCACCTATGGCATACAGCCCCATTCCAGAGCGTTGCTCGCCTTCCCCTGGCTTTTCCAAGGGGAGGGAAGATATGACTCTAAAATCATCATCAACGGGGATGGCACCGTTGGGAGCGAGGGTAATTCCCAGTTGTTCAAGGCCAAGCCCTTCAGTACGGGGTTTGCGGCCTGTAGCCATCAGAATCACGTCGGCATCGATATCTGCAAGATTCTCTACTGCAGTCTTCATGCGGAAGGTGATGCCGCGTTTCTCCAGATATTTGCGGAGACGCTTGGCGATATCACTATCCAATGCTGGCAGACATTCCTTCAGATACTCGATGACAGTTACCTCAGAGCCGAAACGGTTAAACACAGAGGCAAACTCCATGCCAATGACACCTGCACCGATAATGGCGAGACGCTTGGGGAGGGTATCGAGGTGAAGCAAGCCCGTAGAATCGACCACATGGGGATCGGTCTTGACGCCCTCAATGGGGAGCCATTTGGTTTCGGAGCCTGTGGCGATGATAACGGGAGCCTCCCCAAAAATGGCAGTCTTACCAAATACTGCTTTTTCCCGTACTAAAGTGATGTTGGGATGCGAGAGAATGGCTTCGACACCGGCACGCAACTGAGAGACCACCTGCGGCATCCGCTCACGAGCCTCTTCGAAAGTCTTGGCATGAACGTATGTCTTCGTAGGAATACAACCTACATTCAGACAAGTGCCTCCCACCTCAGCGTCCTCGAAGATTATCACCTTCAAGCCCTGCTTGGCAGCGTATTCAGCGGCGCGGTAACCGCCTGGGCCCGCGCCGATGATAATCAGATCTGCTTCTTTTGGCATAAGAACTTATTTTAGATTTTCACTTACCATCTGTCTATATGTTACTATAGGATGCTTGGCGGCAAGGACATCGTCTACGCGACCAATAGGCGTATCGTGAGGAGCAGACTTCACCAGTTCGGGATCTGTCTTCGCCTCCTCGGCTATCTGGCGCATCACGGCGATAAAGCCATCAAGCGTCTCCTTCGATTCATTCTCGGTAGGCTCAATCATCAGACTCTCATGGAAGAGCAACGGGAAGTAAATCGTAGGTGCATGATAGCCGTAATCGAGCAGGCGCTTGGCTACGTCCATCGTGGTGACACCCGTAGACTTATCCTTCAGACCGTCGAACACGAACTCATGGCAGCAAAGGCCGTCAATGGGCAGTTCGTAGACATCCTTCAGGCTCTCCTTGATGTAATTGGCATTGAGCGTGGCCAGCGGACCTACCTCCTTGACATGTTCACGACCCAACGAGAGGATGTAAGCATAGGCACGCATCATTACGGCGAAGTTGCCATGATAGGGCGATACGAAGGGGAAGCAATCCTGCAAGCCCTCACGAACACCTACCGGACCACTGCCAGGACCGCCACCGCCATGAGGGGTAGAGAAAGTCTTGTGGAGGTTGATGTGCATCACGTCGAAGCCCATATCACCAGGGCGACAGGCACCCAGCATGGGATTCAGGTTAGCACCATCATAATACATCAAGCCGCCGCAGTCGTGGATGAGTCTGGCAATCTCGGGGATACAGGTTTCGAAGAGACCAAGGGTATTGGGATTGGTCATCATCATGGCGGCAATCTCGGCACCCTGGTCAGCAACAATGCGTTGCAGATCCTCAACATCCACCTGACCATTTGCCTGTGATTTCACCTCGATAATCTCCAGACCACAGACAGCAGCAGAGGCAGGGTTAGTGCCATGGGCGCTATCAGGTACAATGACCTTCTTGCGCTGCATGTCGCCACGCTGGCGATGATAATTGTCGATAATCATCAGTCCCGTCAACTCACCATGAGCACCGGCATAGGGTTTAAAGGTGAAGTGAGCCAAACCTGTAAGTGCACAGAGCGAACGTTCCAAAAGCGACACCAAAGCCTTTGCTCCTTTTACCGTCTCGGCAGGCTGCTCAGGATGCAGATTATGGAACTGAGGCAGCGCAGCCACCTCTTCGTTGATCTTGGGATTGTACTTCATGGTGCAAGAGCCCAACGGATAGAAACCTGTATCGACACCAAAGTTATTATTCGAGAGATTCGTATAGTGGCGCACCACTGTGAGTTCATCACACTCAGGGAGTGCCGCCTCCTCGGAACGCTGCATAGAAGCTGGTATCTCATAACTGCCAAAATGGTTCTTGGGCAGACTGTAGCCTTTGCGACCCTCCTTGGAGAGTTCAAAGATCAGATTTCCGTATAGTCGATTATTCATAAGGCAGCAATCTTTACGAGGTTATCAATTTCTTCCTTGGTACGCTTCTCTGTAACGGCAAAGAGGATACCATTGTCGAACTTCACGCCCCCCAGGAATCCTGCATCGACAAAACGTTGGTAGAGGGTATCGATGTCGCCATCGTACTTCACGTAGAACTCATTGAAGAAAGGTTTGTCGTAAACCAACGAGAAACGATTCGTCTTCAACAGTTCGTCGCAGAGATAGTGGGCACCAGCGTATGAGAGCTGTGCAGCCTCCTTCATGCCCTGCTTACCCATCAGCGAGAGATAGATGGTAACGAAGAGTGCCATCAGCGACTGGTTGCTACAGATATTAGAGGTAGCCTTCTGGCGACGGATATGCTGTTCGCGAGCCTGGAGGGTGAGCACGAAGGCACGCTGATCGCGATTATCTTTCGTCATACCAACGATACGGCCCGGCATCTTGCGGATAAGCTTCTCGGTGCAGCACATATAACCCACGTAAGGCCCGCCAAACTGCATGGGGATGCCAAGACTCTGGCCATCGCCAACAGCGATATCAGCGCCCCACTCGCCAGGTGTCTTCAGCACAGCGAGATCTGCAGCCACACTATCCATGACAAAGAGGGCTTTCTGCTCGTGACAAGCCTCAGCGAAACCAGTGAAATCTTCTACAATACCATATACATTTGGCTGCTGCACAATAACACCTGCCACGCCTCCCTCAGCGAGCAGTTTCTTGAGGTCATCAAGATCGGTAACACCATCCTTGAGGGCTATGGTGCCGAGTTCGATACCATGGTGAAGGGCATAAGTATCGAGTACCTTGCGTGTTCTGGGATTCAGGCTTGCAGACACCAGGACTTTGTTCTGTTTCTTACCAGCAGCCACAGCCATCATCATAGCCTCAGCACATGCGGTGGTACCGTCGTACATCGAGGCATTGGAGATGTCCATACCCGTGAGTTCGGCCATCATGCTCTGATACTCGAAGATATAATGAAGGGTACCTTGAGAGATCTCTGCCTGATACGGCGTATAAGAGGTCAGGAACTCTGAACGCTGCAGCAGACTGGGGATAACCGAGGGCATATAATGGTCGTAGACACCAAAGCCGGCAAAACAGGTGAGTTGGCGGTTTTGCGATCCCAGTTTATCAAAGGTATCGCGCACCTCCATCTCACTCATCTCTGAAGGCAAATAATAATCGCCCTTGAAGCGGATGTCATCAGGAATCTGAGCGTAAAGGCCATCGAGGTCCTTCACCCCCGCCTTCTCCAGCATCACCTGAAGATCATCCTCCGTATGCGGAAAATACTTGTAATCCATGCCTAATAATTATTTCGCACAGAAAGCTTCGTAGGCTTTGGCATCCATGAGGGCGTCGAGCTCTGTCTTGTCGCTGAGTTCTACTTTGATAATCCAATTCTCAAAAGCATCCTGATTGATGAGTTCGGGTTGATCCTCAAGCGCCTCGTTCACCTCGACTACTGTTCCGCTGACAGGTGCATACAGATCACTGGCAGCTTTAACGCTTTCCACAGCACCAAATTCCTCACCTGCCTCAACCTCATCGTCAACCTCAGGCATATCCACATACACTACGTTGCCCAATGCATTCTGAGCATAATCTGTAATACCGATAAAACCGAAATCACCTTCTACTCTTACAAATTCGTGCGACTCTGAGTAGTAGAGTCCTTCAATTACTTTTGCCATAATCTTTATAGTTCTATTGTTTCAATTATTCAATCTTTCAGTTCTTTTTGTAACTCTTGTTATAGAATTGCTTCTTGACCACCTTGCCTGGGAACACCTTCTTGCGGATCTGAATCTGAAGTTCGGTATCGAGTTTGGCGTATGACGCATCGACAAGCGCCATGCAGACACTCTTATCGGTAGAGATCATGTGATAACCAGTGGTCACTTCACCGACAGGTTCACCTTCCATATTCAATACGGTGTAGCCATGACGGGGAATGGCCTTGTCGAAGAGTTCGATACCTACGAGTTTCTTTGAAGGGCCTTCTGCCTTCTGCTTAGCAAGCGCCTCCTTGCCGACAAACTCGGCTTTGTCGAGTTTCACAAACATACCCAGGCCTGCCATGATGGGGGTGATATCCTCTGACAGTTCATCGCCATAAAGGGGCAGACCTACCTCGAAACGGAGGGTATCACGGCAACCCAAGCCACAAGCCTGAACACCTGCAGCAATCAATTTATCCCAACAATCGCGGATAAAGTCGTGAGAGGCATAGATCTCAAAACCATCCTCACCCGTATAGCCCGTGCGGCTGATAATCACATCGCCAATCGTTTTTACGGTATAGAATGTCAGCTCTGCACAGGGCAGACCAAGTACGGTCTCAACGATATGCTCAGACTCGGGACCCTGAACGGCTATCTGACCATAATAGTCGCTGCGGTTCTGCAGGTCGATATCGAAGCCCTCAGCATGCTGCTGCATCCACGCCCAATCCTTATCTATATTAGCAGCGTTGATGACAAGGAAGAAATCGTTCTCGCCCATTTTATATACCAGCAGGTCGTCGACGGTTCCGCCATTCTCATAGCACATCATGCCATAAAAGATCTTACCCACGGGAGCACCTGCAACATCGTTGGTGAAGATATACTGTACATAACGTTCGGCATCAGGACCTTTGACCGTCACTTCGCCCATGTGGGAGACGTCAAACAGTCCTACATGCTCACGCACAGCGATATGCTCTGGAGCAATGCCTCCCTGCTGATAAAGCAAAGGCATGTCGAATCCCCCGAAGGTCACCATGGTGGCACCCAGTGAGAGATGCTTGTCATAAAGACAAGTACGTTTTTCCTTCTTTTCTAGTTCTTGTTTAATTGCCATAGATCGTAGTTTTATAATAAGTTAATGAATTCTTCTTTCAGATACGAAGCCTCGATAGCTTCAATCTTTGCCACGTCGTCTTGCGACAACTGACGTTCTCCCACACAAAGGGTATCCCGTATCAACTGTTTCAATGCCTCTACTCCCTCCAGCGTCGTATAATCCTTGAGTAAGGTTATACGCTGGCGCACGCTCTGGATGCCTTTCTTCTCGAGTTTCTCAGGGCCAGGCGTGATGGCATTAAGCATATGTTCCATATTCGTATCATAGAGCATCGTGCTGTGGACGATACTTCTGCCTCCCACATGGTAGCAGGCTGTGCCACACACCTTACGATCGCCGATCATGATGTCGTTATGCTGTGTACCTGTAGCCTCGATGCCGAGTCTGCGCAGAACCAGCAATATCATATTGACGAAACGATTGAAGGCAAAGTTCACGTTCTCTTCGGTGGTGATAAACGACAGCATCAGATTGTCCATGTCCGCATACACACAACCTCCCCCACTCTTTCGGCGGTAGAGTTTGATGTTATGCTCCCTGCAGTAAGCCACATTGACCTCATTCTCCAACACCTGATTGCGCCCGAAAATCACACTCGGCTCCACCTGCCACATAAAGAAAGCATCGGGCTCATCGAGGTGACGCGCCACGAATTCCTCCATCGCCAGATAGAAGGAAAGACGACGGGTTTCGGAAACCGGCAGAGAGATATACTTCATGTTTTAGGCAACAGTCATTTTAACTTTTTGCAAAAATATGAAGTTTTTATGTATCCTGCAAATATTTAACTATAATTATTGCACTCTTTGCAAAAATTTTAATTCGGTTTTATGTCTTATTCATGTTTCATCATGTTAAATTAGTGTTTTTTTTTGTATATTGACAAAAAATGTTTATCTTTGCAGCAAAATAACAGATAATATAGTGGAAAAGACTGAATTTACACTACTCAATAAGATCCAGTACCCTGAGGATTTGCGCAAATTGTCTGTTGACGATTTACCTCAGGTATGTAAGGAACTGCGCGAGGATATTGTGGAAGAAGTGGCGGTGAACCCTGGTCATCTGGCCTCCAGTCTTGGCGTAGCTGAGATTACAGTAGCCTTACATTATGTCTATAATACCCCAGAAGACAGAATCGTATGGGACGTAGGCCATCAGGCTTACGGACATAAGATTCTGACGGGGCGTCGCGAGCAGTTCTGTACCAACCGCAAACTGGGTGGCATCAAGCCCTTCCCGTCTCCCACGGAAAGTGTCTATGACACATTTGCCTGCGGACATGCATCGAACTCCATCTCCGCTGCCCTTGGAATGGCTGTGGCCGCTGAGTTGGAAGGTAAGAAGGATCGCCATGTGGTGGCAGTAATCGGCGACGGCGCAATGAGCGGCGGATTAGCCTTCGAGGGTCTAAACAACGTATCGTCGAGTCCTAACGACCTGCTGATTATCCTCAATGACAATAATATGTCGATTGACCGTTCGGTGGGTGGTATGAAGCAATATCTGCTGAACCTGAGCACCAACGAGACCTATAACGCCATGCGCTTTAAAGCTGCCCGCTGGCTGAATGGCAAAGGCATGCTGAGCGATGACCGCAAAAAGGGTATCATCCGTTTTACCAACGCCATCAAGAGCGCCATCTCCCACCAGCAGAATATCTTTGAAGGTATGAACATACGCTACTTCGGACCATTCGACGGTCATAACGTGAAGGAGCTGGTGCGCATCCTGAAACAAATCAAAGATATGAGAGGGCCGAAGTTGCTGCATCTGCATACACAGAAGGGCCACGGCTACGCTCCTGCGGAAAAAGACGTAACGACATGGCATGCACCGGGAAAGTTCAACCCCGATACAGGTGAGCGCATCGTTGACAACGATCCCAACAAGCCTCAGAAATACCAGGATGTCTTTGGTCATACGCTGTTGGAATTGGCCGAACAGAATCCGAAGATTGTCGGTGTGACACCTGCAATGCCCTCTGGCTGCTCGATGAATATCATGATGAAGGAGATGCCTGAGCGCACCTTCGATGTCGGCATCGCCGAGGGACATGCAGTAACCTTCTCTGGCGGCATGGCCAAAGACGGTCTGCTTCCATTCTGTAACATCTATAGTGCCTTTGCACAAAGGGCATTCGACAATATCATCCACGACGTAGCCCTGCTAAACTTGAACGTGGTGTTCTGTTTCGACCGTGCTGGGCTCGTCGGAGAAGACGGTCCTACGCATCATGGAGCTTTCGACCTTGCAGCACTAAGACCTATACCGAACCTGACGATTGCTTCGCCACTCGACGAGCATGAACTACGCAGACTGATGTACACAGCGCAGTTGCCCGACAAAGGGCCGTTCGTAATCCGCTATCCCCGTGGTGGTGGAGAATTGCAGGACTGGCGCTGTCCGTTTGAAGAAATCAAAGTCGGCACAGGCCGTAAGCTGCACGACGGTAACGACGTGGCAGTATTAAGCATCGGCCCCATCGGCAACAATGTGACAAGAGCTATCGAACTGCTCAAGAAAGCAGGCGACAATATCAGTGTTGCCCACTATGACATGCGATTCCTGAAACCTATCGACGAGACAATCCTTGAAGAGGTAGGCAAGAAGTTCAAGCGGATTATCACCGTTGAGAACGGTGTCAAAAAAGGCGGACTGGGCTCTGCTGTGCTGGAATGGATGAACGACCACAATTATCAGCCGAAGGTAGTACGCATGGGACTGCCCGATTCTTTCGTGGAACACGGAACCGTAGCCGAGCTACAGAAAATAACCGGACTGAGTGAAGAAGATATTGTGAACGCAATTAAGGAACAATGAAAGTTGTGATTGCCGGTGCAGGTGCCGTAGGTACTCATCTGTCGAAACTATTATCGCGCGAACATCTGGACTGTGTGCTGATCGATGCCGATGATGAAAGACTGAGTGGCATGAGCGACTATGACGTGATGACCTATCAGGCCTCTCCCACCAGTATCAACGCGCTGAAAGAAGCCGGCGTGACCAATGCCGATCTGTTTGTAGGGGTTACACCCGAGGAAAGCATCAACATGAATGCCTGTATCCTGGCGCATGCCCTCGGTGCGAAGAAGACCGTTGCACGTATTGACAACTACGAATACTTGTCGCCCGACTTGCAGCCATTTTTCAAGGATCTGGGCATCGACTCACTGATCTACCCCGAAGTGCTTGCTGCCATAGATATCACCAACGGTCTGAAGTTATCATGGGTGAGACAACGTTGGGACGTACACGACGGTGCACTGGTTCTGCTGGGTATCAAACTGAGGGAATCAGCAGAGATCCTGAATCAGCCTCTGCGCGACCTTTGTGGCCCTGACGACCCCTATCATGTCGTTTCGATTAAACGTGGTGGTGACACCATCATCCCTAGCGGTATGGATGAGTTGCACGTCAACGACCTCGTCTATATCATGACCACCAAGGAGTATATCCCCTATATCCGTAAGATTGTCGGCAAGGAGCATTATGCCGATGTCAAGAACGTGATTATCATGGGTGGCGGAAAGACGGCTGTAAGGGCTGCATTGGCTATCCCTAACTACATGAACGTCAAGATCATCGAGAAAGACATCCAACGCTGCGAAAGGCTGAACGAATTGCTGGAACAAGATGAAACGATGGTGATCCACGGTGACGGTCGCGACCTCGGACTGCTCGAAGAGGAGGGAATCCGAAACACGCAGGCCTTCGTTGCGCTTACCGGTAATGCAGAGACGAATATTCTGGCTTGTCTGACTGCTAAGAAACTCGGTGTACGTAAGACGGTGGCACTGGTAGAGAATCTCGACTATGTCAGTATGGCCGAAAGCCTCGACATCGGAACTATCATCAACAAGAAGACCATTGCCGCCAGTCATATCTTCCAGATGTTGCTGGATGCCGACGTCGACAATCTGCGTTCGCTGATGCTCGTCGATGCCGAAGTGGCTGAGTTCACTGCTGCCGAAGGTTCAAAGGTCACCAGGAAGCCCGTTAAGGATCTGGGATTGCCGTTTGGCACAACCATCGGCGGACTGGTACGCAACGGTGTGGGAATGCTCGTTAATGGTAACTCACAGATTCAGGCAGGCGACTCCGTGATGGTTTTCTGTCATGAAACCAAACTGAAAAACGTAGAGACCTTCTTCAAAAAGAATACGATATGGTAAACCTCCGTATCATCAGCAAGATCATCGGTTCGCTGCTCTTCATCGAGGCGTTCTTCATGTCGTGGTGCGCCATCATTTCATTCAGCTACGACGAAGACGACCAGATGGCATTCCTGCTATCGATGTTGCTGACCTTCGGATGCGGTGCCTTATTTATGCTATTCGGAAAGAATGCCGAAAACATATTAAGCCGTCGTGATGCCTATCTGCTCGTCACGGCAGTATGGATGATCTTCTCGTTCTTCGGCATGTTTCCGTTCCTTACCCACGGTTGTATTCCCAATGTCACTGATGCCTTCTTTGAGTCGACGTCAGGTTTCAGCACCACTGGTGCATCGATTATCGACGATGTGGAGATATTGCCTCACGGCATCTTGTTCTGGCGCTCGCTCACACAATGGATTGGCGGCTTGGGAATCGTCTTCTTCACCATCGCCATTCTGCCATCGCTGGTGGGTGGTAGCGTGAAGGTGTTTGCTGCCGAGGCCACGGGGCCCATCAAGGCCAAGATGCACCCGCGACTATCCACCACAGCCAAATGGATCTGGAGTATCTACCTGACGCTGACCATTGCCTGCGGACTGGCATTCTGGGCTGCGGGTATGAACTGGTTTGAGGCCGTGAACTACGCTATGACTACAACGGCCACAGGCGGATTCGCCATCCACAACGAGAGCACAGAGTATTTCGACTCTGCTACCATCGACTATATCTCGATCACTTTCCAGTTCCTTTCGGGCATCAATTTCACCTTATTATATATAAGTATAATCAAGATGAAACTGAAATCCCTGTTCACGAACTCAGAATTCAAACTCTATATCAGCGTCGTAGCCGGAGCCACGCTCTGGATTATGTATCTGCTGCTTACTCGTATGGACTATGACCTGGAGCATGCCTTCCGCAGCGCATTGTTCCAAGTGGTATCGTTCATGACCACCACAGGCATGTTTAACGAGGATGCGGGCACTTGGCCACACATCACCTGGGTGATACTGGGTGTCGTGATGTATCTGGGCGCCTGTGCAGGCAGCACTAGCGGTGGCTTTAAGTGCATCAGAGGTGTGATGCTGTTGAAGGTGATACGCAACAACTTCCGCCAGAGTCTGCACCCGAATGCCGTATTACCCGTCAAGATAAACGGCATCAACATACCTCAGCTGAAACTGGTGGCACTCTTTGCATTCTTCACGCTGACAATACTGATGGTCATCATAACTGCTACAATCATGATTGTGGCAGGCATAGACAACACGAACGCCATCACCATCGCCCTGAGTTGTGTGAGCAACGTAGGTCCGACGTTGGGCACGCAGATCGGCCCTGTGATGTCATGGTCAATACTACCTGATTATATCAAGTGGTTACTCTGTCCGCTGATGCTCATGGGACGTCTTGAGATTATGACGGTGCTGGTGCTGTTCACCCGCAGCTTCTGGAAGGAGAATTAACTACACACTAATATAACTATGTATAAATTCGAGCCACTGCTTAAGCAGACACTCTGGGGAGGTGACAAGATTATCCCCTTCAAGCATCTTAACACTCAGATGGAACGCGTCGGAGAGAGCTGGGAAATCTCTGGCGTGAAGGATAACGAGACGATCGTGGCTAATGGCCCCGATAAAGGCAAGAGCCTGAACCAGCTGGTAAGCGAACAGAAAGCAAAACTCGTAGGCGAGGAGAACTACCAGCGCTTCGGTGATGAGTTCCCGTTGCTCGTCAAGTTTATCGACGCTCGTCAGGATCTCAGCATTCAGGTGCATCCGAATGACGAGACTGCACATCGTCTGGGCAAGCCGCGCGGCAAGACCGAAATGTGGTACACCTTGGAATCAGCCCCTGGCGCCCATCTTTACAATGGTCTGAAGAAGAAGATTACCCCCGAGGAATATGAACAGATGGTTGCGAACGACACCATCGTCGATGCACTGGCACGCTACGAGATAAAAGAGGGCGACGTCTTCTACATCCCCGCAGGTCGCATCCATGCCATCGGCGCTGGCAGCTTCGTAACAGAGATTCAGGAGACCTCGGATGTGACTTTCCGCATCTACGACTATAAGCGCAAGGACAAAGACGGCAACTACCGCGAGCTCCACACCAAGGAGGCTGCGCAGAGCATCGACTATACCGTGCTGCCCAACTACCGTGCAGGCTACGAACCTATTCTGAACGAAGGCGTACAACTCGTTGAATGTCCCTATTTCACGACAGCGGTCTATGATCTGACAGAGCCGATGACGCTGGATTACTCCGAGCTCGACTCGTTCGTGATCCTGATAGCCGTAAAGGGCGAAGGCACTATCAAGGCCAATGGTGAGGAGATGACATTCAAGATGGGCGACACCATCCTACTGCCTGCAACGACCAACGAGGTAAAAATAGAAGGAGAAGTAAAATTCCTGGAGACTTACGTCTGAACATCAAGGTAGTTCCTGACGTCCTCCTGTATGCGGCGGAACTGCTCGGAGAGTATATAGCCGCTATTCTTTTTAAGCATCACCTTGATGTCCTGTTGTGAGTTCTCATAGCAGGACATCTCGTTTTGCTTCTGAGTCTTATGCGCTTTGGCATGATAGATCTCATTCTGGCGTTCCTGGCGCAACAGGTTGCACACTTTAGTCAGGATCGGCGATACGACCGTATCAAACAGATGATGACCCTGTATATATAAATAGGTGGTCTGCGGCGTCACGCCCAATGCCTTCAGACTGTCTTTAGTGGCCAGATACTCCTCCTTGGCTTCGGGGAACAGGCGCTGCAGATCATTGATCTTCGTATGCACCTTGCGCTTGATATTCCTAATCGACGGTTCCGGATCCATCACATTGAAACCACCAGGGTCGGCAATCCTGTTGAGATCGGTAATCGAGAACTTCGGATAGTTGCCGTTGCGATACAGCATGACCGACCATACGAACAAGGGGAACAATGCCTCACTGAATTGTGAGAAATACCCACGGAAATCAAATATACGATGATCGTTAAGCGTCACGGAGACACACACGTTATGCAGCGAAGGCGCATAACA